>CWHB01000011.1_pt4 | contig 247942 bp, 214 predicted proteins | sample 670591 | NCBI WGS metagenome assembly CWHB01 (sample SAMEA3735853, study PRJEB9488) | human gut metagenome | biome: ENVO:mammalia-associated habitat; material: ENVO:feces | place: Malawi | collected 2009-02-27
TCACAGGACCGTCAGCGGGGAGATTGTTCCAGTGGATGGAAGAATTAAGACTTGGACGGTGCTGAGCCGAACTTGGGCGGAGTTTATCCGAATTGCAGCAACAAAAAAGGCCTACCGGGCGCTAAGGGCGCTCTCAGTAAGCCTTGTAGGCGGGTAAGGCGAGATTCGAACTCGCGGAGGCTTGCACCTCAACGGTTTTCAAGACCGTCTCTTTAGACCGCTCAGACACCTACCCATGTGCATCACGCACGAAACGCTAATATAGCACAACCCAAAGAACGAGGGGAAGAAAGCGAGCAAGAATAAAGGAAGAATGCGGTAAAAACAAAAAAGAAGGGACCCGCTCAACCGCGAGTCCCTTCCCATAAGCCAGAAAAGCCAGAAATCGGCAAGTGCCAAATGCCAGACATCCTCAGACTTCCGTATTTCGCATTTCAGAAGTCCGCTTCGGCAGTTCAGCAGCTGAGCAACTCAGTGGAACCGATAAACAAACCCGAGTCGCCAAACTCAACCGAGCAATCCAAGCTATCAGACTCTGCCAAGCAAACCCAAACTCTATCAGGCTTCCCACTTGGTAGGCTCGATGACTTCCTTGCCACCCATGTAGGCACGCATGGCCTGCGGGATGACAATGGAGCCGTCTTTCTGCTGGTGGTTCTCGAGGATAGCAACCAGCCAACGGGTGGTGGCCAACGTACCGTTCAGCGTGGAAACGGCTCGGGTACCGCCATCTTCCATACGTTCGCGAATGTTCAGACGACGCGCCTGGTATTCGGTGCAGTTGGAAGTGGAGGTCAGCTCGCGGTAGCGGCCCTGAGTCGGAACCCAAGCCTCGCAGTCGAACTTACGAGCCGCGGAGGAACCCAGATCGCCGGCAGCGGTATCGATGATGCGGTACGGCACCTCAACCTTGCCGAGCATCTCCTGCTCCATGGCCAGCAGGTGCTCATGCTCCTTGTAGGAGTCCTCCTGCTTGGTGTAGACGAACATCTCCACCTTGTCGAACTGGTGCACGCGGATGATGCCGGAAGTATCCTTGCCAGCAGCACCTGCTTCGCGGCGGTAGCAGGAGCTCCAGCCGCAGTAGCGCAGCGGACCGTCGGACAGGTCGAGAATCTCGTTCTCGTGCATACCTGCGAGCGCCACTTCGGAGGTACCGACCAAGTACTGCTCGTCAGGTTCACGCAGACGGTAGATTTCGTCGGCGTGGGAGTTGAGGAAGCCGGTGCCGCGCATCACTTCCGGACGCACCAACGTCGGGGTGATGGCCAGCGTGAAGCCATGCTCCTCGGCCTGGTCCACAGCCATGGTGAGCATGGCTATCTGCATGCGGGCCACCTGGCCGCGCAGGAAATAGAAGCGGGAACCGCCGACCTTCACGCCACGTTCCATATCAATGCCGGCAACGCCGCGACCGAGGGTCAGGTGGTCCTTCGGTTCGAAACCTTCAGCTGCGAAATCACGGATCTGGCCAACCTTCTTGACCACCACGTAATCGTCTTCGCCGCCTTCCGGAGCTTCCGGCTCAACCACGTTGGAGAGCTTCCACATGGCGGTGGTGTACTTTTCGGCTGCGGCGTCCGCTGCGGCCTTGTATTCGGAAACCTTCTGGGAGAGTTCCTTGGTTTCGGCAATCAACTTGGCCTTTTCGTCGGCCGGAGCCGCGGCGACCTTCTTGCCAATTTCCTTCTGCTGCGCACGTGCAGCCTCAAATTCCTTCAGAGAGGAACGACGAACCTCGTCAGAGCGCAGCACCTCGTCGACCAGTTCGACCGATTCGCCACGCTTGCGCTGGGATTCCTTAACAACGTCAGCATGTTCACGAATGAATTGGATATCAAGCATGATTCCTAGACTAGTGCCGAAAGCCGACACTCGCCGCAAGCCTCTCGTTTTTGCATACAACGTGCAGGAATCGTCGAATAAATCGTGCTTGATTCGTTTTTTTCGCGTCTTACGTGAACAATAGGTGACATGCCTATGCCAGTTATCATTGTGATTGTCGTTCTTGCGGTCGCAGCGGTGTGCACGTCCATCTTTTTCGCGGTGCGCGAATATAAGCGCCGTAGGCTTGCCAAGCAGCTCGACAAGCGCGACGACGATCAGGTGCACTATGCGTTCGTGATCAATCCGTCAAAGCCCCAAGCGGAACAGCGCAAACAGCATATTCAGGAGTTCTGCGAAGCGAAGCATCTTACGCAGATCGAATATATCGAAACACAGCTTGATAAGGATGGTCGCGCCTGCGCGTTAGAAGCGTTGGAGCATGGCGCCGATGTAGTGGTCGCGGTTGGCGGCGACGGCACGGTGCGCACGGTGGCGAGCGCGCTTTCGGGAACCGGCCACGCGCTGGGCATCATCCCTATTGGCACCGGCAATCTGTTTGCCCGCAATATGGGCATTCCCGTGGATGATATCGATGCGGCGTTGACCGTTGCAACGTCTCACGGCTCGCGTTTGATAGATGTCGGCCGTTTGACGTTGCTCGATGATGAAACCGCCGATCATGGCCATGCGTTCCTTATTATCGCAGGGATCGGATTCGATGCGGTGATGATCGATGACACCGATCCTGAGTTGAAGAAGAACATCAGCTGGCTCGCCTATTTCGTGTCGGGCGTGAAGAATCTGTTCGCCCCGAAGTACAAGGGCGACGTGACCATCACCAGCACGGATGGCAGCACGCACACCACGCACGGACTGACGTTCCGCACGTTCATGGCTGGCAATTGCGGTCAGATTCCGGTGTTTTCACTCATGCCCGACGCCGTATACGATGATGGCATCCTCGATTATGAGATTATTGACACGTCCGGCGGTTTGATCGGTTGGGCGAATCTGTTTGGCGATGTGCTGCATCAGACGATTACCGGCAAGGCACAGCAGAGTCCGCTTTCCACGAATTCCACGGTTGACCAGATTCAGGGCGTCAGCGCGGAAATCAAGTTGGAGAAGCCTGTTTTGGCGCAGGTTGACGGTGATATGCTTCCCGAAACGCAGCATATTCGTTTCAGCGTGGAGCGTAAGTCGTTGTGCGTGCGTGTGCCGGAAGCGCCCGACAACAATACTGCCAATGTAAATCAGTAACTATTAATCGTAATTATCAATAATTATTCATTACGACGATTATGCATTTTATGCAGGTTATGCATTGATATTGTTATTCTCATGCGATTCCGCCGCATGAGAAGTCACTCGTGCGACATGCAAGGTAAGATAGGCGATTTCCGCTTGCGAAAGATTTGCATCCAATCGCATTTTGATGATGATCGCGAGTTTGTTTGCGCAATCCGATGCTTTTGGATATGAGGTTTTGATGGATTCCACGATTGGTTCAGGCTCGTCATCAAGCTGTTCATGTTGGTGGATGCGCACGAAAAGATAGCGCAGATGCGTGATGAAACGCGCCACATTGACGCTGTTCTGGTCAAGGTTGATGCCGTAATAGCCTTCGATGACCGTCAATATTTGCTGGATGACGCCGGTCATGGTGTATGTGGCGGAAAGATCGCCGGTGGAGAAGCCCGCATTGACCAAGTGCAGGGCCAAAGCCACGGCTTCGCAGTCCGGCAGGGCGCCGCCCAGATACGTGTTCATCGCATCGACCAGAGCTTTGCCTTTGGCATATTCGCTCGCATAGAGCGAACGCACTTCGGCTTCCAGTGGATATTCGATGGTCTGTTTGTTTTGCGATCGGCGAATAGCACCGCAAATATGGTCGGATAATGCCAGAACCAATGCAGGCTGCCGGTCGGCCTGTTCCTTCAGACCTGTGCGGTTCATGGCGTCCGTAACGAGACGAATGATTTCGGGTGGGATCCCGGCCACCTGTTGGGCCATATGGTCGGGATCCTTGCCATCTGCGGGAACGAACCGACGGACGATCTTCGCGTCGTCAACATGCTGTCCGGGCTTGGCTTGGAAGCCTATGCCCCGACCGGTGAGAATCACCTCACTATTGCCGTCTTTTGCCAGTACGACATTATTGTTGAATACGCGAAGAACGTCCACGTCGGCCCCTTCCGACTATGCGATTGATCAGTGCTGAATGCCGATCACCGACTCACCGGCCTTGACATCGACGCCGGTCTTTGGCGCGACGGACGCGAAGGCCACTGTGTTCAGCACCGTCATCAACGTGGTGGTGCTGTATCCAGCTTCCTTAACCTTATCAAAGTCGACGACAACGAGGGTGTCCCCCACGTTCACAGGTTCGTTGGCCTTGACCTTCACATCGAAGCCTTCGCCGTTCATCTTCACCGTGTCGATGCCGACGTGCACAAGCACCTCCACGCCATCATCGGTTTTGATGCCGAATGCGTGACCGGTTTCGGCGACGGTCTGCAGCACGCCGGATACCGGGGCCACGACTTCGCTATCGGTCGGCTGGATGCCGACGCCCTCGCCGAGCGCGCGGGATGCGAACACCGGATCGCCGGTTTCGTCCAAGGAGATCACATGACCGGCGACCGGCGCGTTCACCACGGTGGTGGCGGCAGCAGCCGGGGCTTCGGTCTTGGTGGCGACAGCAGTGGCAGTCGCGGTGGAAGCAGCCGGAGCGGCTTCCTTGGCTTCGACCGACGAGGCAGCGGCCTTCTGATCGGCGGCCGCGCGGGCCAGCACTTCAGCCTTCTGTTCCGGAGTGCGGTAATCGAAAGTGATGATCAGAAGGAAGGTGGTGAGGAAGGACACGGCGATGGACACTGCATACACCCACATCTGATTGAAGACCGGAATGGTCAGCAGCGAGGTGAATGCGAAAGCGGTGGTGGTCACGCCGTGCACGGTCTGTCCGGCGGCGGTGACGGACGGGAAGAGCCAACCAAGGATGGCGATGACGACGCCACCGAGACCGCAGCCCACCAGCATGCGCTTGTAGATGAGCTTGTAACGCAGGTGAATGCCGTACAGGGACGGTTCGGAAACGCCACCGAGCAGGCCGGCCGCGAGCGCACCCAGAGCGGTCTGGCGCATGTCCTTGTCCTTGTCACGCACAGCAAGGAAGAGCACACCAGCCGTAGCGCCGAAGCAGGCGAAGTTCCACACGCCCATCGGGCCTTGGATGAAGTCGTAACCGAGAGTCTGGATGTTCATGAGCATCAGGGCGTTGAGCGGCCAGTGCAAACCGAGCGGCACGAGGAACGGGTACAGCATCGGAATGATGATGGCGAAGATGAACGGAGCATGGGTGTTCATCCAGGCCAAGCCGACGCCGAGACCGTTGCCGACCCACACGCCAATCGGGCCGATGATGAAGGCGGTCAGTGCGCCAACGATGATCATGCAGAAGAACGGCACAAAGACCAGCTGGACGCTTTCGGGGATGATCCTCTTCAGTCCGTGGTAGACGAGAGCAAGTACGGCAGCCATGAGCAGCGGCACGAACACGTTGCCGGAATAGTCGCTCAATGCCATCGGCAGACCGAATATGCTGGCCGTGCAAGACTTAGTGCCCAGCGCGGCATTCTCCACGCACGTGGTGGTCTTGGCGTCCATCAAGCCGGTGAACTGCGGGGTCATGAGGATGGCCATGATGGCACCACCCAGCCATGGGTCGACCTTGAGCTTCTTGGCTGCGTTGTAGGCGACCATGATCGGCAGGAAGTAGAATACACCCTTCCAGATGGCTTTCACGAACACCCAGCCCGCGGAGGCTTCGTCATTCGGAATGACGTCCAGCGAAATAAGCAGGTTGACCAGCGCGATGATGATGGAAGCGCCGAGCAGCACGCCCAGAATCGGGCGGAAAGAATCGGAGAGATACTCAAAGAAGGAGTCCAACCAGGCCACCTTGCCGCGGGCCTTGGAACGGGCTTCGGCCTTAACGTCGGCATTGCTCTTCTGACCATCGCCGGATGCGGAGGCACCGCCGACACCGGCCATTTCGGGCAGATGCATGATGTTTTCGTACACGGTGGCAACGCCACCGCCGATTACCACCTGAAAACGGTCACCGCTCTGCGGTACCGCACCGAGCACGCCTTGCATGTGCTCGAGACTGTTCTGATCGACCTTGGATGCATCAACCAATTCAAAGCGCAGTCGAGTGGCACAATGCGTCAGACTGCGAACGTTTTCATGACCACCGATTGCAGCGATGATCTGCGCTGCGAGTGAGTCAGCCATCCTGTTTTCCTTTCTTTCCCTTACAACCGATTCGATCCGAGCAACACCGCTTCGGGCAACAAAAAAGACCTGAGATATGACTATAGTTAAGCCACATCTCAGGTCTTGCGTCATTATGTTGACTAGCAACCCTGCTTCAGTCGAATAGCATAGAACTATACACCATCATCTGACATTGCGCAAATCGACCGAAAGCACAATCCATCATTATCGAAAATACTTATATTTATATCTGAACATGCAATAAATAGACAACGTATTCATCGCACATAATGGGACAATTACGCACATTCGCAGCAAAAGCGTGGCAGAATAGTGGCTATGGTTGCAAACAATGCGGGAATGCCCGCCACCCCAGCAGATTTAATCAATGTCGACGAGGTCATCGGCAAGTACTATGACATCGTCCCCGACCCCAACGTTCCCGAGCAGCGTGTCTCCTTCGGCACCTCCGGCCACCGCGGATCGTCCCTGAAGACCTCGTTCAACGAGGCCCACATCATCGCCATCACCCAGGCCATCGCCGAATACCGCAAGAAGGCCGGCGTGACCGGCCCGTTGTATATCGGCCGCGACACCCACGCCCTGTCCGAGCCGGCTTGGAAGACCGCCATCGAAGTGCTCGTCGCCAACGGCGTGACCGTTCGCATCGATTCGCGCGACGACTTCACCCCGACCCCGGTTGTGTCTCAGGCCATCCTGACCCACAACCGCGCAGCTGACGGCACCCAGCGCTTCACCGGCGAAGGCCTGGCTGACGGCATCGTCGTGACCCCATCGCACAACCCGCCGACCGATGGCGGCTTCAAGTATGACCCGGTCACCGGCGGCCCGGCTCCGGCGGATGTCACCAACGCCATCGCCGACCGCGCCAACGAACTGCTCGGCGATTTCAAGAACATCAAGCGTGTTCCGTTCGAGCAGGCCGTCAAGTCCGATCTGGTCGAGCGCTTCGACTTCCGTGAGCACTATGTCGCCGATCTGGAGAACGTCATCGACTTCGACGTGATCCGTTCCTCCGGCGTGCGCCTGGGCATCGACCCGCTCGGCGGCGCTTCCGTCAACTACTGGCCGCTGATGAACGAGAAGTTCAACCTGACCATCGACGTGGTGCGCCCGCAGGTCGACCCGACCTGGAGCTTCATGACCATCGACCACGACGGCAAGATTCGCATGGATCCGAGTTCACCGTACGCAATGAAGGGCCTCGTGGACTCCCTCAACAACGGCGCTTGGGACAAGTACGATCTGGTCGGCGGCACCGATCCGGATGCCGACCGCCACGGCATCGTATGCCCGAACTGGGGCGTCATGAATCCGAACCACTACATCGCCGTGTGCGTGGAGTATCTGTTCGGCGGCAATCGCCCGGGCTGGCCGGAAGGCGCCGGCATCGGCAAGACGCTGGTCTCCTCCTCCCTGATCGACCGCGTGGCCGCTTCCATCGACGCCAAGCTCGTTGAGGTTCCGGTCGGCTTCAAGTGGTTCGTTGATCCGCTGTTCAAGGGTGAAGTCGCCTTCGGCGGCGAAGAGAGCTCCGGCATGAGCTTCCTGCGCAAGGACGGCCGCGTGTGGACCACCGATAAGGACGGTCTGATCCCTGATCTGCTGGCTGCGGAAATCACCGCCAAGACCGGCAAGAACCCGGCACAGCTGCATCAGGAGCAGGTGGAGCGCTTCGGCGAAAGCTGGTACAAGCGTATCGACACGCCTACCACGCTGGAGCAGAAGCAGAAGTTCGCCAAGCTTTCCGGCGACGACGTTGCTGCCACCACGCTGGCCGGCGAAAACATCACCGCCAAACTCACCGAGGCTCCGGGCAACAACGCCAAGATCGGAGGCCTGAAGGTCACCACCGAGAACAACTGGTTCGCGGCACGCCCGTCTGGCACCGAAAACATCTACAAGGTGTACGCTGAGTCCTTCGAATCCCCGGAGGCTCTTGACAAGGTGCTCGCCGAAGCCACCGAAGTCGTGGACAAAGCCCTAGCCGAGTGATAATCGGCGAATCGGCATAATCCAGCCGTTCGCCAATCATTCGTAAAATCCATCGGGAAGCCCGCCTTCTTTTCGAGAAGAAGGTGGGCTTCTCGCATATCCAGCCAAATACAAATCAACCAAATACGAATCGCAATATGGCATGAAACGTCAAATTCTGGCATGAAGCGCACGCGACCGTCTTCCTACTGCCCCGCTTCGCATTCTGCTTGACTGATGACGACGCAACGCTCAGCCCAGAGGCCCCGCCAATCTGCATGGGAAATCTGCATGGGAGGTGAACAATGCGCATCGCCATCGTCGAAGACTATGACGCCGAACGCCAACCGATGGCCGTCATGTGCACGGAATATTTCAAACGAAGCCATGCAAACGGCATCACGGCACGACGTCGTTCGATTATGATGGCACACCGTTCCGCACTTCCGTCATGCTGTGTTTGGATGACTGATTGTTCGCCCGTCAGACGCGATTCGTTCCGCATGATAGGCGTCTTGCGGCTTTCGTAGGGTAGAGACATGACGATTACGGTTTCTACAGACGGTTCCGCTTTGGGTAATCCGAATGGTCCGATGGGTTGGGGTTGGGCCGATCACGAACTCGCGACGGGCGGCAAGCCGGGACACCACCATGAAGGTGATTGCGACGCCGGTGGAGCAACGAACGGCACCAACCAGATCGGCGAACTGTGCGCGGTGTTGGAGGCGTTGCGCGCGCATCCCGGTTCCGAACCGTTGGTGATCGAAACCGATTCGCAGTATGCGATCAACTGTTCCACCACGTGGGTACATGGCTGGAAGAAGAACGGCTGGAAGAACTCGCAGAAGAAGCCGGTGAAGAACGCGGATTTGATTCGCGCAATCGACGCCGAGATTTCCAAACGTCCTGGATCGGTGAAATTCGTATGGGTCAAGGGCCATGCCGGCAATGCGGGCAACGAGAAGGTGGATGAGCTTGCGCGCACTTATGCCGGCGATTGCCGTTCGAAGGTTCGCGAAGGATATCTTCCTTTGGAGGGCTGGCAATCGCTGCTGGCTTCCGAATACTCGCAAGGCACCGATGTTCCCGACGATGCGCAGATGCTGCTCGACGGCAAAATCACTTCGGACGAATACCATATCGGACGTGGACAGGGCGAATCCGCCGGCGGTTCTCCGACCGACGTTCTGATGGATGTGTCCGATCCGGAACCGCGGCCGCGTTCCATAGCGGACATGCTGGTGGAGTCCGAAGGCTACCCCGCACCCGACGAGGCGACGTTGCCGTTGCCCCCAAACGGAATGACGGCAGAATCCGACAAAATGCTGGAACCGACCACCGTGCTTGCCACGACCGCATCCGACTCCACGCCATCCGATACCGCGACGTCCGACTCCACGCCATCCGATACCACTGCACCGCACAAATCATATGCGGAAATGCTGATCAAAACGGATTATTTCCCGCGTGAAGACGTAGAAAATGCATCCGACGGAACGGCGCAGCCAACGCAATCCGAGCAATCGGCGACGCAGTCTGATGAAATCGTCGACTCCCTGAAATCACCAGAAACACAGGAATCGCAGGCAGGCGCACCACAATCGGCGACGCAACCGCAACAATCCCAGCAACCACGCCGGAAAAGCCCTTCGGGACTGTCGGTGTCGGGCACCATTCGTTTCACTCCCCCGCCAAATTCCAGTCCGACGTTCGACGGCGGACTCCGCCGTATTTGCGGCTACATCGCGGTGGAAGGGTATGTGCAGGGCGATGGCACACTGGTATTGGAGGACGCGCCGTTCGCAGTCAAACACAATTAGCGGAATCGCACACCGAAACCCATATCCCCATCCAAAAAAGCGCGTGAAACACCTCGTGAAAACATTTGCCAGCAATTGATTGCACATCATCGGCCAAGACATGTCGACAAACGTACAAAAATCAACACATCCGATAATATGGAGACGGTCTTAACCCCATATCGAAGGAGGATCATGGACAAGGCACAGCAGGACGCATTGAAGAAAGCAGCCGGCATCGAAGCTGCCAAGCTGATTCAGAACGGCATGATCGCAGGTCTGGGCACCGGCTCGACCGTGCGTTTCCTGGTCGACGAGCTCGGTCGCCGCGTGCAGGAGGAAGGCCTGGAGTTCACCGGCGTGACCACTTCTCGCCGCACCCAGGAGCAGGCCGAAGGCTACGGCATCAAGATCGTCGACATCGATGACGTTGATCACATCGACGTGACCATTGACGGCGCCGACGAGGTCGACAAGAACTTCAACGGCATCAAGGGCGGCGGCGCTGCCCTGCTGTGGGAGAAGATCGTGGCCACCAACTCCAACAAGATCGTGTGGATCGTGGACGAATCCAAGGTCGTCGACACCATTGGCAAGTTCCCGCTGCCGGTCGAGGTGATTCCGTTCGGCGCAGGCCAGGTCGTCAAGAAGTTCGAAGCACGCGGCTACAAGCCGGTGCTGCGCCTCGACGCCGAAGGTCATCCGGTACGTACCGACGAAAACAACTATGTGGTCGACCTGCACCTCGAGTGCATCGAACACCCGGAAGCTCTGGCCGAAGACCTCATCAACACCGTCGGCGTGGTGGAGCACGGCCTGTTCCTGCACATGGTGGATCAGGTCATCGTAGGCGATCCAAACGGCCCGCGCGTGCTCACCAACTCCAACAAATGAGATTAGAGCAGTAGAGGAAGTTCCGCGAACCCTTATGAGGCTGTGCGTTCACATCGAACGCACAGCCTCATTTGCATTTATTGACTTTGATGTTGCATTTTGCCTGTGACTTCGTTTTCGTGATTTTCGTTTATTTCCTTGAGATATGCAAAAATCCCGCATATCAGAAAAGATATGCGGGATTTTGTTTAAGCGACGCTTCAACCGCGCCTGAAGACTACTTGCGCTGGTGGCGAGTCTTACGAAGCAGTTTGCGGTGCTTCTTCTTGCTCATGCGCTTGCGGCGCTTCTTGATGACCGAGCCCATCTCAGCCTCCGTTCTTAAACTCAAAGGGTAAAAGTTTGCAACTTGCCCAATACTACACTGCTTCGGGGACGAACGCGCACAACCGCATTCACATGGTGGAAGCACGCACCCCTTTATTGGAAAGTCAGATCAACCACAATCCTCATAGGACACGACAGAATTATGCGTGCATCATGCGAGTCTAGTATCCGACCACCAAATGTCACAGCGGAAACTGCTGGTAGAAGCGCTGCACCGAATCCTTGGCACCAGTGGCTTGGAACACCACGGTATCGTTACGCCAGACGGCAATGGCCTTGGTCTCATCGTTCGGATCGGTTTTGGCACTGTAGGAGCCGGTAGCCTCGCCGGAAACCTTCACATTGCCGCTGCCCAGCTCCTTGCCAGTCATGGCGCCGGTCAGATTGTCGTACTGGCTTTGCGCATCCTTGTCTTGGGACCACTGCGCCACTTCAAGAGTGACTTCCTGACCGTCCGTGCCGGTTGAATACGTCAGCGTGTACTCCTCAACCGGAGACGCGCCGCTCCAGGAAGTGCCGGCAGCGGCCTTGGTACGTGCGAAATTCAGTACGGCATCAGGCATGGCCTTCAGCAGTTCGCTGGCATCATCCGGCAAAGCCACCGCGTCGATGGACGGCGTGGTCGGCTCGGAGGCATCCTGCGACGCTCCCTGAGAGGTGGTGCCTTGGGAGCGCGCCTCGCCACCCTTGTTCAACGCCCAGCCGGGCCAAATAAAAGCGGATACCAAAGCGAGTACAACCACCAAAGCGGCGGCAACGACAGCCGCAATCAGCTTGCCATGGGAAGAGGAAGTTTGCGTATTAGACATGGCTGTTATTCTTTCACATCCGCAAGACGCTCAAATCCGGACGACACAATAGCGCAGCACCCCCGCATCAGTACCCCCTTAGCATCGCGGCGAACGCTTGTCTCAAAATATCCGTATTGTCGGCGGTATGGCAAAGACGTCCTCACAATTTGTATGTTCCGAATGCGGCTGGAACGGCCCGAAATGGCTGGGCCGCTGCCCCGAATGCGGCCAGTGGGGCACCATCGAGGAATTTCATGAGACCCGCCCCGCCGCTTCGAAACGCACCGCAGCCCCCGGGCGCACATCGCGCACGCAATCACATGCGGTGCCCGCTTCCGCCGCAAAGCCCATCACGGAAATCGGCACGGAAAACATTTCCAGAATCAGCACGGGTTTCACAGAATTCAACCGCATACTCGGCGGCGGCATCGTACCCGGCTCCGTAACACTCATCGCAGGCGAGCCAGGCATCGGCAAATCGACACTGCTGCTGGAAACCGCCGGCAACGTGGCCCGTCTTTGCGCGGCACAACCGGAACGCAACACGGTGCTGTACATTTCCGGTGAGGAATCGCAGGCGCAGGTGCGTATGCGGGCCTCACGCATAGGCGCTGTCGAACCTAATCTGCTACTGGCCGCCACCACCGACCTGTCGACCGTACTCGGACTGATCGAGCAAAACAAGCCTGCGCTGGCCATCGTCGATTCCGCGCAGACCATCGTCTCGCAGGAAGTCGACGGAATTTCCGGAGGGTCGACGCAGGTGCGCGAAGTGGCGAGCGCCCTGATCGACACCGCAAAAACGCTTGATATTCCAGTATTACTGGTCGGTCATGTCACCAAAGACGGCTCGATTGCCGGTCCGCGCACGTTGGAGCATCTCGTTGATGTGGTCTGCCAGTTCGAAGGGGACGCTGAAACCGCGCTTCGCATGCTGCGCGCGGTGAAGAATCGTTTCGGCCCCACCGATGAGGTCGGCTGTTTCGATATGAGCGGCGAAGGCATCGAAGAGGTGACGGACCCGTCTGGGCTTTTTCTTTCATCATCCAATTCCGCCAGTTCCGCTCCGGTGGAGGGCACGTGCGTGACGTTCACGTTGGACGGCCACCGCAGCCTGCCCATCGAAGTGCAGTCGTTGGTCACCAAATCGGTATTGCCGACGCCTCGCCGTGCGGCGAATGGCGTGGATGCGAACCGCATTGCCATGCTGGTGGCGGTGCTATACAGGCATGGCAACGTCAATCTTCTGGCGAACGATCTCTATATTTCCACGATTGCCGGAGGTCAGGCACGCGAGCCGGGTTGCGATCTGGCGATTGTGGGCGCGTTGGCGAGCGCCGCGAAGTCGAAGGCGATCGGCCGCACCACGTGTGCGATCGGTGAGATTTCGTTGACCGGGCAGGTGCGTCCGGTGCCTCGACTGGAATACCGGTTGCGCGAAGCCGCCCGTCTTGGCTTCACCACCGCTGTAGTGCCGACATTACGTAGGGAAATCGCGATTCCCGGATTGTCGATCGTTCAGGTCGACACATTGCAGGATGCGCTTGGCGCCATGTTGCGATAGTACACACCCTACATACCGTTTTCGCATGTATGCGCGCGAAGCATATACATTATGCTTATGCAGCTGCAACGCAATGCGCGGGCAGAGAAGACGGATTAAGGAAAGGTGCTTGGCCCGATGCTGGTGGGCGAGGTGCTGAACATGGTGGCCGAACTCAAAGAGCAGGGCACCACGATCCTTATGACGACCCATGAAATGAGCTTCGCACATGATGCAGCCGATCGCATTGTGCTGCTGCGCCATGGCGTCATTGCTGAGAACGGCACGCCACATGAGGTCATGGATGAATCGCAAGATCCGGAAACAAAGGAATTCTTCTCTCATTTCCGCAATTAATCTTATGGTAATTCCATAATTATATAACACTATATTAGTGGGGCTCTTACGTAGATTCTCACGTAAGAACCCCACTATTTTTTGAATACTGATACGAATTTATCGAAAATATCAGCATTCACTAATCACTGTCATTATCGTAATTATTATCGCGATTATTGCTGCGATTAGTATCAAGCAGTAATTCGCTTGGTCTCCTCGACATTGCGCTTCAGCTCGTCAACCAGATCCTGCGCAGAATCGAACTTGATCTGCGGACGCAGGAAGCCAGCGAATTCCACACGCACCTGATGATCGTACAAATCAAGCCAATCGTCGGTGATGGCGTAGGCCTCGACCACACGCTCATTCATGCCGGTCGCCTCGTTGAAGGTCGGCTTGGTGCCAATGGAAATCGCAGCGGGCCAACGATACGGCGAATGATCGGCAAGGCGGGCGTCAACGGAAGACGAGTCAAACTGTTGCGAAATACCATCGGACGCCGCTTCCGCATGGTCGCTCTCCGTAGTCTTCGCTCCCAAATCAACGAGCCAACCCGCATACACGCCGTCAACCGGCAGATAACCGGCAACATTGTCACTCAAATTCGCCGTCGGGAATCCAATGGTGCGTCCACGCTCCTCGCCGTGCACCACAATGCCTTCCACGGTGTGCGGATGCCCCAGAATCGCATCGGCGTCCTTGATGCGTCCCCGGCCAAGCAGGTAACGCACATTCGTGGAACTCCACACACGCACGAGCTTGGCTTGGTTCTTCTTGCTCCATGCGCGGCGTTCCGCCTTGGAAGCGCCTTCCAGCGGGTCTGCCGGCTCGCCATGGCCGGTCGGCATAACCGGTTGGGCATTGGCTGGCACGCGGGTCTCTCCGGGACCTCGATCATCAACCACTTCAAGCTGGAACACACCAGTAGCGAGCGCGAGATCCTCAATGGCTTTCACGTCTCCGGCGCGATTCGCACCCATGGCCGCGTCGGAACCGAGCACCAAGGCGCGCATACCCAGCTTGCCGACCATCTGACCGAGGAAGAATCGGTATGATTTCGCCGCGAATGCCAGTGTGTAGTGCACGATGAGCGTGTAATCCACTCCCAGCTTGTTGATGGTGCGAAGACGCTCCTGCATGCTGGTGAGCGCTTGCGTGTCAGCCATACCGGTCGGCGGCTCCTGACCGCCGTTCTTCGCCGCATAACCGTGTACCAATGCAGGGCGTGGATCGAACAGCACCACCACGGAGAAGGACTGCTCCTTCTTGGCGACTTCCACCACGCGGCGAATCACCGCCTGATGGCCCTGATGCATGCCATCGAACGAACCGATGGTCACCACGGATTTCTTATCGTTGCTCAGTGTAGGCCAATCCACCATGCCACTGGCATCAGGCGTGAGCGTGATTGTCTTCATCATGTCCTTCTTGTGTATGGATTCGTGTCTGTAGTCTGATTGGATGGTTCAGTTGAATACCGCGACTGGTTTGGCCTCACCACGTTTCGCACGTTCAAGGATGGCGACCAAATCGTTGGTTTCCTCAACGTACGCCGCCGTGGTCGTATGTATGTCATGTGCGATTCTGCGTCCGAAACGCAAGTCGGCCGCCTCTTGCTCGCTGACGGCCAGCATACTCATGGAAGCCGCAGCGCTGGCCACGGGATCGAGCGCATGATCGAGCGCATGATCGGCATCGTCAAGCACCGCACGATTGCGCGTCACTTCCATGCCTTCACGATTGGTGAATGTTTTGGATTCAGCGTGGGCGCTCATGACGTTGGGCATATTCACTGAGAATCTGCCGACGCGTGTGCGCCGCAACATCGTCAGGTGGCCTCCCAACCCGAGTTCCTCGCCCAAATCGCGTGCGAGCGCGCGAATGTAGGTGCCTGCGGAACAGGTCACGGTCACGTCGAGTTCCATAACGGGCTGCAGGTCTTCATGCGGTGCAATGTCGGCAAGCCATCCATCGCTTGCCGTATCGGCCACGACTGCGCCAGCAAGTTCCACGCCGGCATGATCGCTATGCGTATAGCCGTAACGCGTCTGCCGCACGTCGAACTCTTCGATGGTCACAGGACGTGCCTTAAGCTCCACATCCTTGCCTTCGCGCGCCAGATCGTAGGCGCGATGGCCGTTGATCTTAATGGCGGAGTAGACGTTCGGTACCTGTTCGATACGCCCGGTGAACCGTTCTGCGATCAGCTGTTCCACGGCTTGACGCGAGGGAAAGTTCACTGCCCGCTCCCCTGGCAGCAGCTCGCCTTCGGCATCGTCCGTGGTGGTGCGTTGCCCAAGGCGAATGGTGGCCTCATACGTTTTGTTATGGTCGACAATGTAGTTGAGCAGTCGCGTGGCATTGCCGAATCCGACCACTAGCACGCCGGTGGCCATCGGATCGAGCGTGCCCGCATGCCCGACTCGCTTCATATGCAGGGCGCCGCGTACGGCCGCGACCACGTCATGGCTGGTGACGCCCTGCGGCTTGTCGATGACCAGCAGACCGGAATGTTCAGGCTTCTTCGTCATCGTCCCAATCTTCGACTTCGACGTCGTCATCGTCGAAATCATCGTCATCATCCTCTTCCGGATGCTTGTACGGATCGGCCTCGCCCGCATACTGCGCGGTTTCGCGGGTCTTGGCGAGCTCTTCGTCACGCTTGCGCGCGATGGCGAGAATATCTTCGATCTCATGTGCTTCGCCCGGCACCTCGTCAAACACGAATTCGAGCTGCGGAGTCAGGCGTAAGCCGGCCTTAGTGCCCACGAGGGAACGCAGACGGCCTTTGGCCTGGTTCAACGCCTGCTGTGCGCGGCGACGCTCGCCCTGCTCATGGCCTTCACGGCCAAGCTGGGTCCAGTAGACCTTGGCGATCTGCAGATCGTTGGTCACACGCACTTCGGTAATGGTCACGTTTGCGAGACGCTTGTCGTGCAGCTGCGCCTCCATGGAGGATGCGATCACACGTTGAATCAACGCCGCGATACGTGCGGCGCGAGGATTGGTTCCTGCCATTATCGTCCTTCAATCAGATAAATGTATCAGCTTAGTTTTTGAAATAAGTTCTTGTTGTATTGCGGAACGCCCGCAGCCGTATATCAGCTGTGGGCGTTCCTTTCCTGTTATCGATCGTTGGTTCGAATCAATCGACTACTTACGTTCGATTTCCCGCATTTCGAAGGTCTCGATAATATCGCCAAGCTCGATGTCGTTGAACGAACCGAGGTTGATACCCGCTTCGTAACCTTCCTTGACGGAAGTAACGTCGTCCTTGAAACGACGCAGCGAGGAGATCTCGAGATCGTTGACGGTTGCGATGCCGTTGCGCAGAATACGGCACTTCGTACCGCGCTTGACTTCGCCGTCCTGCACCATGACACCCGCGATGTTGCCGAACTTGGAGGAACGGAAGATCTCGCGAATCTCGGAGTGGGAGGTGACGACCTCTTCGAATTCCGGCTTGAGCATGCCCTTGAGGGATGCCTCAATGTCTTCGATGGCCTTGTAGATGATCGAGTAGTACTTGATTTCCACGCCTTCGCGTTCGGCCAGATCCGCCACCTGACGGTTCGGGCGAACGTTGAAGCCGATGATGACGGCCTTGTCGACGGTAGCCAGGTTGACGTCGTTCTGGGTGATGGCACCGACGCCGCGGTGGATCACCTGGATGCCGACCTCGTCGGACACTTCGATCTTCATCAAGGAATCTTCCAGCGCTTCGACCGAACCGGAGGAATCGCCCTTGATGACGATGTTGAGCATGTCGACTTCGGACTTGGCGAACTGCTCCTTGAGGCTTTCCAAAGACACGACCTTGCGACGCTTGGCCAGCTGGGCGGCACGCTCGGTGGCCTGACGCTTCTCGGCGATCTGGCGTGCGGTACGGTCGTCGGAGGCCACCAGGAACAGGTCGCCTGCGGTCGGCACGGAGGTCAAGCCAAGCACCTGCACCGGAGTGGACGGCGCGGCTTCCTTCATGTGGCTGCCGTTCTCGTCAAGCATGGCGCGGACGCGTCCGTAGGAGGTGCCAGCGACGATGGAGTCGCCGATGTGCAGCGTACCGGACTGAACAAGCACGGTCGCCACGGCACCACGGCCCTTGTCGAGTCGAGCTTCCACGGTGGCACCGCGAGCGTCCATATCCGGGTTGGCACGCAGATCAAGCTCGGCATCGGCGGTAAGAAGCACGGCTTCGAGCAGCTTGTCGACATTGGTGCCCTGCTTGGCGGAAATGTCGACGAACATGGTGCTGCCACCGTATTCTTCCGGCACGAGACCGTATTCGGTGAGCTGGCCGCGGACCTTGTCGGGGTTCGCTCCCGGCTTATCGATCTTATTGACGGCTACCACGATCGGCACGTTGGCTGCCTGCGCGTGGTTGATGGCTTCCACGGTCTGCGGCATCACGCCGTCATCCGCCGCGACCACGAGAATCGCGACGTCGGTGAGCTCGGCGCCACGGGCACGCATGGCGGTGAAGGCTTCGTGGCCTGGGGTATCAAGGAACGTGATCTTACGCGGTTCGCCCTCAAGATCGACGGTCACCTGGTATGCACCGATACGCTGGGTGATGCCACCGGCCTCACGTGCGATGACGTTGGTACGGCGAATGGTGTCGAGCAGTCGGGTCTTACCATGATCGACGTGGCCCATCACGGTAACGACCGGCGGACGCGGCTTCAGATCCTCATCCTCCTGCAGTTCTTCCTCATCCAAGTCGATGTCGAACTGCTGCAGCAGCTCCTTGTCTTCCTCTTCGGCAGACACGATCTTGATATCCCAGCCGATTTCCTCGCCGAGGATCTGGAAGGTGGACTCGTCCAAGGATTGGGTTGCCGTGGCCATCTCACCAAGATGGAAGAGCACGGTGACCAAAGCAGCCGGATTGACGTTGATCTTTTCGGCCAAATCGGCGAGGGATGCGCCCTGACGCAGACGAACGGTCTGGCCGTTGCCAGTAGGAATGCGCACGCCGCCGATGACCGGGGCCTTCATCTCCTGGAATTCCTGACGCTTTGCCAGACGATTCTTACGGGCCTTCGAGGACTTGCCGCCCTGACGTCCGAATGCGCCTGCAGCACCGCCGCGACCGCGACCGCCGCCGCGTGCTGGACCGTTGCTCGGAGCGCTATTGCCGCCCTGGAAACCGCCGCCGTTGGCATTGGAACCGCCACCGAAACGGTTGCCACCGCCTGCAGGGCGCTGACCGCCACCCTGCCCCGGACGATGCTGGCCCCACTGGCCCGGCTTCGCACCGGTGCCCTGACCCGGGCGACCGCGGAAACCACCACGCTGGCCGCCACCCTGCCCCGGGCGGCCGCCACGACGGCCTTCGCCATTGTTGTTGGCGTTCGGACGGTTCATCGGATGCGGACGCGGAATGTCACCCGGTGTTGGGGTGTGCATGCCCTGCTTGCGGCTGAACGGATTGTTGCCCGGACGCGGACCCGGAGTGTGCGGCTTCGCACCATTGGCGGCATTGTTGCCATTGCCGCCCTGCGAAGCATTGGTATTGTTGCGCTGTGCGCGAGGTCCCGGAACCGGAGCTGGCTTGCCGCCCTGACGGCGTTCGCCCTGCGGACGCGGGGCGTTGCCGTTGGCGCGATTGCCATGCTGGCGGGAATCACCCGGACGAGGCATACGCTGCCCGGGCTTCGGAGCTTCGGACTTGGATGCGGTAGGACGTGCCGGCTTTGGAGCGGAAGGCTTTGCCGCGGATGCCGCGGGAGCAGCCGGGGTGGCGCGAGGCGCAGGAGTGGGCGAAGCTGCGGGAGCCGCAGGCTTCTTGGCCGGAGCCGCAGGCTTCTTGGATTCGGATGCGTTGCCCTTCGCGTTGGAAGCGAAAGCATTCCTCAGCTTACGGGCAACCGGAGGTTCAACGGTGGACGATGCAGACTTCACAAATTCGCCCATCGCCTCAAGTTTGTTCAAAACAGTCTTGCTGTCAACGCCAAGTTCCTTGGCAAGTTCATATACGCGTGCTTTCGGCACTCAATTTCTCCTATCTTGGGCCGCGCGCATACGAGCGCGACCGCTACTGATTCACGGCGAGCTTGTTCCTTCTCATCGTGCAACCATGTTCGTGATACCTCGTCTTTTCCCTGGGCATGACGGCATGAACCCCCACGCTTTGGATTATCGAGTCCAGCATACTCAAGCCCGTGGATTGAATCCCCACGGGCTTGCCGTTGCTGAAAGTGTTGGTTATTCGGCGGTTTCCTCGCTGGTCGAAGCCTGCGCTTCGGCCATCTTCTTGGCGTGTGCCTCGGCAGATTCGATGCCAATCTTCCATCCGGTCAGCTTAGCGGCCAAACGTGCGTTCTGGCCTTCCTTGCCGATGGCAAGAGACAGCTGATCATCATGGATGAAGGCGATTGCGGTCTGGTTCTTCTCGCTGATCACCTGCACACCGGTGGCGACCGCCGGAGACAGCGCCGCAGCGACGAACTTCGCCGGATCGGCAGACCAGTCGACGATATCAATCTTTTCCGGTCCGAGATTCTCCATCACCGCACGCACGCGAGCGCCGCCGGGGCCGATCAGGGCACCTTTCGGATTGACGCCTTCGGTATTAGCTCGTACCGCGATCTTGGTGCGGGCGCCGGCCTCACGAGCAATGGCCATAATCGACACGGCGCCGGAAACCAGTTCCGGAACCTCACGCTCGAACAGGCGGCGAACCAGCTCCGGATGGGAGCGGGACACTACGATTTCCGGTCCCTTGAGACCACGTGCAACATTCACCACATATACGCGAATGCGCTCACCGTGGCGGTAACGTTCTCCCGGCACCTGCTCACGGCGGGGCAGCAACGCTTCGACATCGCCAACGGCCACGTGCACATTGGAGGTATCCTTCACGTCCTGCTGCACGATACCGGTGATCAGCTTGCCTTTCTGCCCTGAGAACGCGCCGAACACCTTGTCGTCCTCGGCCTTGCGGAACAGCTGGCTGATGACCTGACGCGCGGTGGCTGCGGCCAAGCGGCCAAAGTCACGCGGAGTGTCATCATATTCCTCGCCCAGAGTCGGCGCAGGGTAAGGATTATCCTCGGTCGGTTCGACCGGAATCTCATCCTGAGCCCAAACAGTAAAGCTTCCGGCACGCGGATCAAGCTCCACACGAGCATGCTTCGCCGCGTGCGGCATTTTCAGATATGCCAGTCGCAACGCTTCCGAGAGTGCGGCATCCAGCGTCTCGGGATCGATTCCCTGCCCAGCTGCGAGCTGGTGCATTCCTGCCAGGTCCAGTTCCATACTTCCAAGACCTCCTATATGAAGTTATTCCGAGCGCTCGGCCCAATGGTCACAGTCGACTATTAGTCTAATATTTCATGCAGACACGTTCCCCTCTTTTCCCCTCGGTCTCGTCGACCTCAAGACGCGTCTGCGTCTTGGCATGCATAGGCTTGCTTGTAGCATCTCTGACCGCCTGCTCCGCACCCCGAATCGCAGGCCGCGCCGAAGCGGAACAGCAGCCAAGTCCTTGCGAGAAGGCGTATGCCGACGCGACTGCCAACGCCGATATCATGGCAGACAAGTCACGCCATATCGTTATGCGCTATCTCGCCGCGCAGGAGGCGATTTCAGATTGGGCGAACACCGCAGCCTACTGCCCAGCATGGTTCGCTGACGGCACGTTGCGTAGCGCGCAGGCCCGTCACACTGCCCGTTTGATGGCGGCGCGACTTGCGATCAACATCGCACAGCCCACGCTGTCGCGTTGCGACGGCATCGATTCGTTTGATATCGACGCGGATTCGCTTTCCGCCATGTCCGTTGCGGAAGATCAAGCAGGATTTGCGATGGGAGTTTTCGCGGCACGTTCCATCGGACATGCGACGCTCGATATCAGCGATCGTCATAAAACAACTTCGCAGCGACTGATTTCTTTCTCCGGAGCCAAAGACGATCGTGCGAAAACATATGATGTCACGCAACTGCTCGCCAATCCCAACACCATGGTGGATTCCGCAACTGGATTGTTCGCACCGACCGACGCCGTCATTGAAATGAATTGCGCGCGCAGCGAAATCGCGGCCGTCGCATCAAGCTCGAATTCGACGGGTGACTCAGCACAATCCCGCATGACCGCAGAAAACTCTTCGGATGATTCAAGGCAACAGTCTCTGGGCGTACTTACCAGCATGATCGCCGACCGTGTGGATCTGGCTCTCACATGGGGCTATCCATCATTCGACGAGGCACTGTTCGAATAGCGCACATCAACACACATCAACACATGCGCCAATCCACGCAACAGTTCACGCGATACCCACGCAACCACGAGCCTGACAACGTGACGCATCATCCATGCAGCCAAGACACGCCGAACAATCGCGGACATCGCAAAAATCTCATAGCCGGATTTGACAATCGCCAAAGCTGTGGCAAAATAATGAAGTTGCTTGTTTTCAAGCGGCGCAGTGGATAAGTGTCCGAGCGGTCTAAGGAGCACGCCTCGAAAGCGTGTGAGGGCAACCCCCTCCGCGAGTTCGAATCTCGCCTTATCCGCAAGCAGAAAAACCGGAGCAATGGCGCTTCGGTTTTTTTATTGCTTACAGCCCTGTGGCACGTAGGAGCACATAGGAGCCAAGGTTATTGCTTTAGACGATCTGCAACTTTTATGCCTTCATTCATCGTCGCACACTTCTTCTACCCCTGAAAATGCATGCCCGTCTTAAGGCCGCTCAATCCTCGATAGAAGACGTACTGGCGTTCGATTACCCTAAAATGCAACGAATTATCACGATTGCGTCTCGGTCACGGACTCGTGAGAACGACGTAACGTCGTCATGGCATTTCGCATGATTCGCGTGTTCTTTTCGAACTATATCTCGTTTTCCGTTTTCTTGCGATTGCTTGATGCAGTTTTGCGATGCGATATCTGGTGCGATCGTATAGTTCGATCTTCTGTGCTGCTATACAGTATGTGCTCTTACAAAGTGCGCTTCGCACGAATCGCTTCGGCACGAATCGCCAGCTGGTCGTCTTCCGGATATTCGATATGTTCGAGCGTCAATCCTTGCGGAGCGATCGGGCCGGTGCTGCCTTCACGCAGCGGCGTCACCATTTTTCCAGCGAACCAATCCAAGGAACGTTTGCCAATACCGACCTGTACGCAACCGTTAACCAACGAACGCACCATATTGCGTGCGAATGCGTCGGCGACGATGGTGAAGCAGAGCAGTCCCGATTCCAAGGCGGGCGTTCGGTACCGCTCCCCCATGGTGGCTCCGTCGTCGATAAGCGGATGCTGCGGTATGCGCCTCCAATACGCGGTTTTGACCTCGCGTATGGTGGTCCCTCCCGGATTGGGAGTTGCGAACGAGCCGAAATCATGCAGACCGATCGTCATTTCAGCAGCCTTGTTCATGGCTTCGATGTCGAGATCATCGTCGATATGAAGCACGCAATTTCTGGTACGTGGATCGATTTCGCTTGATCGGTCGGCAATGCGATATACGTAGGTGCGTTCCAGCGCGGAGAAACGTGCGTCGAATCCTTTAGAGGCCTCTTTGATGGAACGAATGGCAATATCGTTCGGCAGCATGCGTTGCAGTCGTCGCGTCAACGCCATCGCCGGTTCGACCTGCATATGCCCGACGCAACGTGCAAGTGTCTCTTCATTGATATCGAGATGGCAAACTTGGTGCGACGCGTGCACGCCGGTATCGGTACGACCTGCGACGGTCAGGCGCAACGGCTCGTTGTCGTCGCCTTCCGGCACCCGCAGAATGGTATGCAGCACCCGTTCGATCTCACCTTGCACGGTGCGCATGTCAGGCTGTTTCGCCCATCCGTAAAAATCGGTGCCGTCATATGCCAAGTCGATACGTAATCTCACGGCAATGAGCATAACAAAAGGCGCATAACAACACATGGCAACACATAACAACACATGGCAACACATAACAAAAAGGCTGGAAACCTTTCGATTCCCAGCCTTCTGTATCAGCTAGTCAAGCCTGCTTGATGCCAATCACTCGGCGTTCTCTGCGGTGGCTTCCGGAGCCTCAACCGGTGCCTCTTCGACAACCGGAGCTTCTTCAGCGGCAACCTTGGTTGCAGCTTCGGCTTCCTTGACCACAGCCTGCTTCGGGCTCACCGGCTCGGTGACGAGCTCGATGACGGCTGCCGGAGCGGCATCGCCGCGACGCGGAGCGATCTTGACGATGCGGGTGTAGCCACCCTCACGCTGCTCCATCTGCTCGGCGATCTCGGTGAACAGCTTGTGCACGACGGACTTGTTGCGGATGACACGCATCACGCGACGGCGGCTGTGCAGATCACCACGCTTGGCGAGCGTGATCAGGCGCTCAGCCAGCGGACGAAGGCGCTTGGCCTTCGGCAGGGTGGTGGTGATGCGGCCGCGCTGGAACAGGCTGGTAGCCATGTTCGCGAGCATAAGACGCTCATGAGCCGGGCTGGAGGCCAGACGCGGACCCTTCTTTGGTGTAGGCATTGTTTCTCCTTGAAAGCCCCGTCGGATTCAGGTGGGCAGTCGCCCGAACATCCGAATCCAACGAAGCGGTTAGGTCAAAAGCGGCGAATCACTCGTCTTCCGGCGAGAAGAAAGTGCCACCTTCGAGGTTGTTGGTATCGAAGTTGCCCAGCGGGGAAGCCTTGAGAGCCAGACCCAAGGACTGGAGCTTTTCCTTGACTTCGTCGATGGACTTCATACCGAAATTGCGGATGTCGAGCAGATCCTGCTCAGTGTGGGCGACCAGCTCGCCGATCGTGTGGATGCCTTCACGCTTCAGGCAGTTGTAGCTGCGCTGGGTGAGGTTGAGATCCTCAATCGGAACGGCCATCTCCGGGTTGGTTTCCTCTGCCACCGGGGCAGGTCCAACCTCGACGCCCTCAGCCTGGGTATTGAGCTCGCGGCACAGGCCGAAGAGCTCCACCAAGGTGGAGCCTGCGGATGCGACTGCATCGCGCGGGGAGATTGCCGGCTTGGTCTCCACGTCCAGGATGAGCTTGTCGAAGTCAGTGCGCTGTTCAACGCGGGTGGCTTCCACACGATAGCTCACCTTGAGCACCGGGGAGTAAATCGAGTCGACCGGAATACGACCGATCTCGGCGTTATCCTGCTTGTTCATCTGGGCAGGCACATAACCACGACCACGCTCGACGGTGAACTCGATTTCGAGTTCCCCATCTTCCGCGAGGGTTGCGATATGCATATCCGGGTTGGCGATAGTGACGCCGGCCGGAGGGGTGATGTCACCCGCGGTGGCCTCGCCCTTGCCGCTCTTGCGCAGATACATGACAACCGGCTCATCGTATTCGCTGGTGAGCACGATGCCCTTGATGTTCAGCAGGATCTCGGTAACGTCCTCTTCAACACCCGGCAGAGTGGTGAACTCGTGCGGGACGCCGGAGATACGCACCGAAGTCACAGCCGCTCCAGGGATGGAGCTCAGGAGGGTGCGGCGCAGCGAGTTGCCAAGCGTGTAACCGAAACCAGGCTCGAGAGGCTCGATGGTGAAGCGGGAACGCTGAGGGTTGAGAGATTCCTCGGTAAGTGTCGGACGCTGTGCGATAAGCACTGTGGTTATCCTTTCAGCTTCAGGCCGGTGGTGCACTCACCGGCCATAAGCGGCGTTGGATTGATGATTTTTTCTAGTGCTCAGACGCGACGGCGCTTCGGAGGACGAACGCCGTTGTGTGCCTGCGGGGTGACGTCGGTAATGGAACCGACTTCGAGTCCGGCGGACTGCAGGGAACGGATAGCGGTTTCACGACCGGAACCCGGACCCTTCACGAACACGTCGACCTTCTTCAGACCGTGCTCCATAGCCTTGCGGGCTGCGGATTCAGCGGCCATGCCAGCGGCGTACGGCGTAGACTTACGGGAGCCCTTGAAGCCGACATCGCCACCGGACGCCCAGGACACAACTGCGCCGGACGGGTCGGTGATCGAAATGATGGTGTTGTTGAAAGTGGACTTGATGTGCGCCTGCCCAACCGGGACCGACTTACGGTCGCGGCGACGCGGCTTGCGCGCGGCTTGCTTTTGAGCTGCCATTGACCCTCGTTTCCTAATAACGAATTTGCTTTTTTGTTCAGGCGATGAAACTTACGTCTCGTGGTCTGAACTGACAGCCACCGATTACTTGGTGGCCTTCTTCTTTCCGGCGACCGTACGCTTCGGTCCCTTGCGGGTGCGCGCATTGGTCTTGGTGCGCTGACCGCGCACAGGAAGTCCCTTACGGTGACGCTGGCCTTGGTAGCAGTTGATCTGAATCTTACGACGGATATCCGCATCGATTTCACGACGCAGATCACCCTCGATCTTGTAGTTACCCTCGAGGTAGTCACGCAGCGTGATCAGCTGCTCATCCGTCAGATCCTTGACGCGAATATCCGGGTTGATACCGGTCGCGGCAAGCGTTTCCTTGGCACGAGTGCGACCCACACCAAAGATGTAGGTGAGGGCGATCTCGATGCGCTTCTCATTGGGGATGTCGACTCCGGCAAGACGTGCCATTGCGATTCCTTCTGTTTTCCGCAGGTCTTGCACCGAGTCGTCCGGTTTCCCGGCCCGGGCCTGCGTACCCGGGGTTCATATCGCTTGCGCGATCTGTGACTCAGCGCCTGTACTTATTGTGCCGCTGGATCTACTCTCAGCCCTGACGCTGCTTGTGGCGCGGGTTGACGCAGATCACCATGACGCGGCCGTGACGACGGATCACGCGGCAATTCTCGCAGATCCTCTTCACACTAGGGCTGACCTTCATGGTTTTCCTTTGCTTATGTACCTTACTTGTAACGGTACGTAATACGGCCGCGGTTCAGATCGTAGGGGCTCATTTCAAGCACAACACGATCCTGCGGCAGAATGCGGATGTAGTTCTTCCTCATCTTGCCCGAGATGGTTGCGAGCACGATATGCTTGTTCTCGAGTTCAACGCGGAACATCGCGTTCGGCAGTGCTTCCACTACCTGTCCTTCGACTTCAATCACACCGTCTTTAGCCATGAGCCTCGTTCCGTTCTTTGGCGATTACTATGAGTGCCCGAAGACACACCAACTTGCAAGAATACACGAAAACGGGAATTACGGCACGTTCGGCGTGTCGCAATTCCCGTTTTTGATCGACTTATGGTATTTTATTGGGCTTTCTTATCTATGCATATGATTCGAATCAGCCCAATCCTCAGCTATTTTAGCTATTTCAGCCGAGTTCAGCCACGATGGTGGACTGGATCTCTTCGACGGAACCGACGCCGTTGAAGGTCTTCAGCAGGCCACGCTCTTCGTAGGTTGCCAGCAGCGGAGCGGTTTCCTTGGCATACACGTCGAGGCGCTTGGCGATTGCTTCCGGAGTGTCGTCGGAGCGTCCTTCGATCTCGGCGCGCTTCTTCATGCGCTCCATAAGCACGTCATGCTCGGCGTCGAGAGCCACCACGGCGTCCAGCGGAGTGTTCAGATCGGCAAGGATGGCGTCCAGTGCTTCGACCTGGGAGGCGTTGCGCGGGTAGCCATCGAGAATCCAGCCGTTCTTGGCATCGTCCATGGCCAAGCGATCCTTGACGATCTTGTTGGTCAGCTCGTCAGGAACCAGTTCGCCCTTATCGATGTATTTCAGCGCCTCAACGCCAAGCTCAGTCTTGTTCTTGATGTTGTAGCGGAAGATATCGCCGGTGGAGATTGCCGGAATACCGTAGTGTTCGCTCAGCAGAGCAGCCTGAGTGCCCTTGCCGACGCCCTGAGGTCCCATGATCAGCAGTCGCATATTATTCTCCGTTTCATTTGGCCTCTTTCGAGGCTTTCTGATTCTCGATTGTTTATATAAAAAATCGTGATACCGCCTCATGCCGAAACGGTATCACGATTTCAAGTCTTTACTTGCCTTCCTTGTGGTCAGTGCTCTCGAACAGGAATCCAGCGTACTGGAACTGTTCGGTCTGAGCCTTGGCCTGACGCAGGGTGTCGAGGCCGACGCCTGCGATGATCAGGATGGTGGTGCCGCCGAACGGCAACTTGGTGTTGAGGTCAAGCGCCATGATGAGCACGGTCGGAATAAGCGCCACGAATAGCAGGTACACGGCGCCGACGGTGTTGAGCCTGTTCATCACGTAGCTCAGATAACGGCTGGTGGCGCTGCCTGCGCGGATGCCCGGAATGAAGCCGCCATACTGCTTCATGTTGTCTGCGGTCTCGTCCGGGTTGAAGGTGATTTCCGTGTAGAAGAAGCAGAAGAACACGATCATCAGCGCGTACAGTGCGATGTACCACACGGAAGTGGTGTTGGCCAGGTTGGAGTTGATCCACTTGACCCAGGACTGGCTGGAATTGCCGAACTGTGCGATCAGGGTCGGGATGGCCAGAATGGAGGACGCGAAGATCGGCGGGATAACGCCGCTCATATTGATCTTCAGCGGCAGATAGGTGGAGGATCCGCCGTACATCTTGCGGCCAATCATACGACGGGTGTACTGCACCGGAATACGGCGCTGGGAAAGCTCGACATAGATGACGAGGATCATGATGACCAACAGCACGCCGACGACCGCGGCAAACTTCCCCCAATTGCCATCGGTGCCTTTGGTACCCCAACCGATCTCCCACAACTGTGGCAGGAAGCCGGAGCAGATGGACATGAAGATAAGGATGGACATACCCTGGCCAAGACCCTTATCGGTGATCAATTCGGCCATCCACATGATCAGGCCCGTACCACCGGTCATGATCAGCACCATGACCACGAGATTCCAGACGGAACCGTCAGGCACGACCTGGGAGCACTGGTAGTTGAACAGGGCGCCGGAGCGGGCGGTCACCAGAATGGTGGTGGACTGCAGCACAGCGAGGCCGATGGTCAGGTAACGAGTGTACTGGGTCAGTTTGGCTTCGCCAGACTGGCCTTCCTTATGCAGCGCCTCAAAGCGAGGAATGACCACGCGGAGCAGCTGGATGACGATGGATGCCGTGATGTACGGCATGACACCCAGTGCGAAGATCGACAGCTGCAGCATTGCGCCGCCGGAGAAGAGGTTCACCAGACTAATGAAGTTCTCGGAGGTGCTGTTCATCGAGCCGACGCACTCCTGGACCACCTTGTAGTCGACACCTGGGGTCGGAATGAACGAGCCAATACGATAAATGATGATGATGCCAAGAGTGAAGAGGATCTTGTTCCTCAACTCCTTGGTTTTCAAGGCCTGGATTAACGTCCTCACCTGGGATTCCTTCCATCGACGTGCGCGCCTGCGCACCCATGCAAAAAACAGACTCTACCGGTCGAGTCTAGCGTACGGCGTCTACCTACACGTGGAGTGTTCCATCCTTTGCTGGTTTTTTATTAGATTTCTGGGCATTGTTTTTCGTTCCCCGTACTGGATCGAAAAACGAAATGAGGCTTCCCCCGCCCCAGCGGGAGAAGCCTCACTCACGAGCTTAAGTCAGCTACATTCCGTGAAATCAGTCCTCGGAGATGGAGCCGCCGGCAGCCTCAATCTTAGACTTGGCGGAAGCGGAAGCCTTGACACCCTTAATGGTGTAGGCAGCCGAAACCTCGCCGTCGCCCAGGACCTTGACCGGGTAGCCGTCACGCACGGCACCCTTGGCAACCAGATCAGCAACGGTAATCTCGCCACCCTGCGGGAACAGTTCCGCAAGAGCTGCGACGTTGACGACCTGATACTCCTTCTTGAACGGGCTCTTGAAGCCACGCAGCTTCGGAAGGCGCATGTACAGCGGCAGCTGGCCACCTTCGAAGCCCGGGCGAACCTGGTAGCGCTTCTTGGTGCCCTTGTCGCCACGGCCCGAGGTCTTACCCTTGGAGCCTTCACCACGACCGACGCGAATGCGATCCTTCTTGGCGCCCGGAGCCGGCTTCAGGTCATGCATCTGCAGAATATCTGCCATAATCAGTCAGCCTCCTCAACGGTGACCAGGTGACGGAGAACCATCAGCTGGCCACGAAGGGCCGGGGTGTCCTCACGAGTCACGGTCTTGCCAATCTTGTTCAGGCCCAGAGTCTGAGCCGCAGCACGCTGCTTCGGAGTGGAGTTCACCAGACCGTGGTGCAGCTTGATGTTCAGGTTAGTCATCACTCACCGTCCTTCTGAGCGGCCTTGGCCTGTGCTTCTTCACGAGCCTTGCGAGCCTCGGCGATGCCTTCGGCGCGAGCGCGCAGCAGGGAGTCAGGAGCCACCTCTTCGAGGGACATGCCACGACGAGCTGCGATCTCTTCCGGCTCTTCGAGCTTCTTGAGAGCGTCGACAGTTGCGCGCACCACGTTGACGGCGGTGGCGGAGCCCATCGACTTGGTCAGGACGTCGGTGATGCCAGCACATTCCATGACGGCGCGGACTGCACCGCCGGCGATAACGCCGGTACCCGGAGCAGCCGGGCGCAGGAGCACGGTACCTGCTGCATCATGACCGATCACCGGGTGGGTGACGGTGCCCTTGATGCGCGGAACGGTGAACATGTGCTTCTTGGCATCCAGCTGGCCCTTGGCGATTGCAGCCGGGACCTCACGGGACTTGCCGTAGCCGACACCCACGGTGCCGTTGCCGTCGCCAACCACCACGAGGGCGGCGAAGCTGAACGTACGACCACCCTTGTGGGTCTTGGACACACGGTTGATGGTCACCACGCGATCGAGCAACTCGTTCTCGTGAGATTCCTCACGACGATTGCGACGCTCGCCACGACGACCCTCGCCACGCTGGCCACGACGGGACTTGCGATCCTCGTTGGTAGCCTCAGCAGCAGCCTGAGTGTTCTGAGTTTCTTCAGCCACTTGGGTTTCCTTTTCGTTGTCGCTCACAGTGCCAGACCTCCCTCGCGGGCGCCTTCAGCGACAGCTGCGACGCGGCCATGATACTTGTTGCCGCCACGATCGAACACAACCGCGGTGATGCCTGCGTCCTGAGCCTTCTTGGCAATCAGTTCGCCGACCTTCTTGGCGGCTTCGGTCTTGGTGCCCTCGAAACCAGCGAAATCGCTCATCAGAGTGGATTCGCTCACCAAGGTGATGCCCTTGGTGTCGTCAATGATCTGGGCAACCATGTGACGGTTGGAACGGGTAACCACCAGACGCGGGAGCTCCGGGGTACCGCTGACGCGCTTGCGCAGACGAGCGTGACGGCGCTGGAGCGCGACCTTCTTGCCCTTACCGAAAATCTGGACGCTCATTACTTACCAGCCTTTCCAGCCTTGCGCAGGATGCGTTCATCCGAGTACTTGATGCCCTTGCCCTTGTAGGGTTCCGGAGCGCGAAGCTTGCGGATGTTTGCGGCGCACTGGCCGACAGCCTGCTTGTCGATACCCTTGACGATCACCTGGTTCGGGTTCGGCAGTTCGAACTCGATGCCTTCCGGCGGCTCAACGGTGATGGTGTGGGAATAACCGAGGGAGAACTCGATACCCTTACCCTTCGCCTGAGCACGGTAACCGGTGCCGACGATATCCAAGGTCTTGGCATAGCCTTCGTGCACGCCCTTGACCATGCTCGCCACGATGGAACGAGCCAGGCCGTGCTTTGCACGGGTCGGACGCAGATCGTCAGCCGGGACGAGGATGATCTCGTTGCCTTCGACCTGAGCGGTGATGCCTTCCGGAATCTCGTAGGAGTCAGTGCCCTTAACGCCCTTGGCGGTGAAGGACTGACCGTCGATCTTAACTTCCACGCCAGCAGGAATGGTGACGGGGAGCTTACCAATATGCGATGCCATGTTTCAGCTCTCCTTTCTCACCAAACGAAAGCGACGATTTCGCCGCCGATGCCTCGGTCGAGGCATTCCTTCTGGGTCAGCAGTCCCGAGCTAGTCGAGATGATTGCGATGCCAAGACCACCGAGCGGCATCGGCAGAGCATCGGACTTTGCGTAACGACGCAGGCCCGGCTTGGAGATGCGCTTGATGCCCTGGATGGAACGCTCGCCGTTCGGACCATACTTGAGGGTGACCTCGAGAGTCTGGCCGACCTTGGCTTCCTTAGCGGTGAAGTCCTTGATGTAGCCTTCGCGCTTCAGAATCTCGGCGATGTTCGCCTTGAACTTGGAGTACGGCATATCCACGGTTTCGTGCTTTGCCGCGCTCGCATTACGCAGACGCGTAAGCATGTCTGCGATCGGATCTGTCATTGTCATTTGGGCTTATTGCCCTTTCTCGCCGTGGTTTCCGCCGCCCGCACGCTTTTCAGCGATTGGGCCGCGGACCTTCAGCGTCGTTATTTACCAACTGGACTTCGTAACGCCGGGCAGCTCGCCGCGGTGGGCCTTCTCACGAAGGCAGATGCGGCAAAGGCCGAACTTGCGGTAGACGGAGTGAGGACGACCGCAGACCTGGCAACGCGTATAAGCGCGCACCTTGAACTTCGGCTTAGCGGCCGCCTTGTTCTTAAGAGCGGTTTTTGCCATATCAGTTCTCCTTGAAGGGGAAGCCGAGGTGCTTCAGGAGCACGCGAGCTTCCTTGTCGTCCTTGGTGCTGGTCACCACGGTGATGTCCATACCGCGCTGGTGATCGATCGAATCCGGATCGATCTCGTGGAACATGGACTGCTCGGTGAGACCAAAGTTGTAGTTGCCCTGGCCGTCGAACTGGTCACCGTTGATGCCACGGAAATCGCGGATACGCGGCAGAGCCATGGTCAGAAGGCGATCCAGGAACTCCCACATACGCTCGCCACGCAGGGTGACGTAAGCGCCGATGGCCTGGCCTTCGCGCAGGTGGAACTGTGCGACGGACTTCTTAGCCTTGGTGATCTTCGGCTTCTGGCCGGTGATCAGGGTGAGGTCCTTGACGGCGCCTTCGATGAGCTTGGAGTCGCGAGCAGCGGCGCCAACGCCCATGGAGACGACGACCTTCTGAACGCGAGCGACCTGCATCGGGTTGGAGTAGTGGAATTCCTTCTCCAGCTCCGGCACAATCTGCTCGTTGTACTTCTGCTTCAAGCGCGGAGTTGCCGGCGCTTCGACAGTGGTATCGGTCATGCCAGCTCCTTTCCGGACTTCTTGGCAACACGCACACGCACGGTCTTCACCTTGCCGTCGCGAGCCTCTTCCTTTTCGACGATGCGCACGCGGGTCGGCTGCTTGGTCTCCGGATCGATGACCATCACGTTGGAGCGATGAATCGGAGCCTCGACAGCCACGATGCCGGCCTGCTGGCCCTGCTGCGTGGCGCGAACGTGCTTCTTGACGATCTGCACGCCTTCAACGATCAGACGATCGTCCTTGAGCACCTGCTTGACGGTGCCTTCCTTGCCGCGATCCTTACCGCGGATGACCTTGACCAGGTCGCCGCTCTTAATCTTGGCTGCCATGTCAGATCACCTCCGGGGCGAGGGACACGATCTTCATGAAGCGCTTGTCGCGCAGTTCACGACCGACCGGTCCGAAGATACGAGTGCCCTTCGGTTCACGGCCAGAGCCGAGAATGACGGCGGCGTTCTCGTCGAACTTAATGTAGGAGCCGTCCACACGACGGTGCTCCTTGACGGTGCGGACGACGACAGCCTTGACGACGTCGCCCTTCTTGACCGACCCGCCAGGGATGGCGTCCTTGACGGAGGCGACGATCACGTCGCCGATGCCGGCATAGCGTCGCTTCGATCCGCCGAGCACTCGGATGGCGAGGAGTTCCTTCGCACCCGTGTTGTCGGCGACATGAAGCCGCGTTTCCTGCTGAATCATTGATTCTCCTTAGCCGAGCTGGTTCTCCCCAAGCACCCCGCCTGCCTGCTTGAAGCAGGCGGGGTGACTCACGGAGCCTTGCCGAACTTATTTACTTAGCGCGCTCGATGATGCTATCGAGACGCCAACGCTTGGTCTTGCTCAGGGGCCGAGTCTCCATAATACTCACGAGGTCGCCAATGTGAGCCTCGTTGTGTTCATCATGGACCTTGACCGTACGAGTGGAACGCACGACCTTGCCGTACAGCGGGTGGGTCGAACGCTGCTCGAGCTCGACGGAAATCGTCTTGTCCATCTTATCGGACACGACGTAACCGCGACGAACCTTGCGGAAGTTACGCTCTTCAGCCATTACTTCTCCTCAGCTTTCGTTTCGGTCGCCTCGGGGGCCTGGCTGATGCCGAGCTCACGCTCGCGCAGGACGGTGTACATCCTGGCGATGTCGTGCTTGACCGCCTTGAGGCGGGCGGTGTTTTCGAGCTGACCGGTCGCGGACTGGAAGCGCAGGTTGAACAGCTCTTCCTTGGACTTCTTGAGGAAGCCCTCGATCTCCTCGTTGGTCTTCTCGTTCAGATTCTTCATGGTGTAGTCTGCAGTTCCGACTGCCATCAGATGTCACCGCCTTCACGAGCAATAACACGGCACTTCATAGGGAGCTTGTCGATTGCGCGGCGCAGAGCCTCGCGAGCGACATCCTCGGACACGCCACCGATCTCGAACATGACGCGACCCGGGTGGACGTTAGCGATCCAGAATTCCGGAGTACCCTTACCGGAACCCATTCGGGTGCCGAGCGGCTTCTTGGTCAGCGGACGATCCGGGAAGATCGTGATCCACACGCGGCCACCACGCTTGATGTAGCGGGTCATGGCGATACGAGCGGCCTCGATCTGGCGGTTGGTCACATAAGCTGGAGCCAGAGCCTGGATACCGAAATCGCCGAATGCGATTTCGTTTCCGCCCTTGGACATGCCACGGCGGACCGGACGGTGCTGCTTACGATACTTGGTTCTCTTTGGGATAAGCATTTCTCAGCTCACTCCTTCGTTTCCGTTGCGGCAGGTGCCTCAGCTGCGGCCGGAGCCTCTGCTGCTGCGTTCTGCTGCGGGGCAGCGTTGCGCTGGCCACGGCGCGGACGGCGATCGCCGCGACGGCCCTGACGGTTGTTGCCCTGCTGTGCCTGCTGCTCTTCGAACTCACGCTCGGTCATATCGCCCTTGTAGATCCAGACCTTCACGCCGATGCGGCCGTAAGTGGTCTTGGCCTCGAAGAAGCCGTAATCAATGAGGGCGCGCAGGGTCTGCAGCGGAACGCGACCCTCGCGATAGAACTCGGAACGGCTCATTTCGGCACCGCCAAGGCGACCGGAGAGCTTGATACGAATACCCTTAGCGCCTGCACGCATGGCATCCTGCTGGGCCTTACGCATCGCGCGACGGAAGGTCACGCGGTTGGTGAGCTGCTCAGCGATGCCCTGTGCGACGAGCTGGGCGTCCAGTGCTGCGTTCTTCACTTCGAAGATGTTGAGCTGGACCTGCTTGCCAGTGAGCTTCTCAAGCTTGGCGCGAACGCGCTCAGCTTCAGCACCACGGCGGCCGATGACGATGCCCGGGCGAGCAGTGTGGATGTCCACACGCACGCGGTCGCGGGTACGCTCGATGACGATACGGGACACGCCCGCGCGCTCGAGATCCTTGCTCATGGCCTTGCGGATGACGTCATCTTCGAGAACGAAGTCGCGGTAGCGTTCGCCGACCTTGTTGGAATCGGAGAACCACTTGGAACGATGGTTCTCAGTGATTCCCAGGCGGTAGCCAAACGGATTGATCTTCTGACCCATCTTTAGCGGTTTCCTTCCTTGTTAGCGACGACGACCGTGATGTGGCTGGTGCGCTTGTTGATACGAGCGGCACGGCCCTGTGCACGAGCGCGGAAACGCTTGAGCGTCACGCCTTCGTCCACATAGGTCTCCTTCACGACCAGGTCGTTCTCGCGGAACGGCTCACCGGCCTTATCGGCCTTCACGCGAGCGTTCGCGATGGCGCTCTCCAGGACCTTACGCACCGGAAGGGATGCGTCCTGCGGAGCGAACTTCAGAATGGTGATGGCTTCGGTCGCCTTCTTGCCTCGGATGAGGTCGACCATACGGCGAGCCTTGCGCGGCGTCACGCGGACGTGACGAGCGATTGCTTTAGCTTCCATGTGTCCTTACTCTCCTTTAGCGGCGTGCCTTCTTGTCGTCCTTCACATGACCCTTGAAGGTCTTGGTCGGGGCGAACTCACCGAGCTTGTGGCCAACCATGGATTCGGTGACGAACACCGGAACATGCTTGCGGCCATCGTGAACGGCGAAGGTGTGTCCGATGAAATCAGGGGTGATCATCGAACGACGGGACCACGTCTTGATGACGTTGTGCGTACCCTTCTCGTTCTGCTCGTCGACTTTCTTCTGCAGGTGGGCGTCGACGAAGGGGCCCTTCTTGATGCTACGAGTCATCTACTCGACACTCCCTTACTTACGGTTCTTACCATTCGGGCGACGACGAACAATCATCTTGTTCGAAGCCTTCTTCGGACGGCGGGTACGAACCTCGCCCTTGCCCCACGGAGAAACCGGCGGCTTGCCACCGCGGGTACGACCGCCGTGCGGGTGATCGACAGGGTTCATGGATTCACCACGGGTGATCGGGCGCTTGCCCATCCAACGTGCACGACCTGCCTTACCGAGCTGGATGTTGGCGTGATCGGAATTGCCGACCTCACCGATGGTTGCGCGGCAGCGAGCGTCCACGTTGCGGATTTCGCCGGACGGCATACGCAGCTGGGCGTAAGCGCCATCCTTGGCGACGAGCTGCACGGAAGCACCTGCGGAACGGGCGATCTTGGCGCCGCCCAGCGGGCGAAGCTCAATCGCGTGCACAACGGTACCAGTCGGGATGTTGCGCAGCGGCAGATTGTTTCCCGGCTTGATATCAGCCTTGGCGCCGGTCTCGATGACGTCACCCTGCTTGATGCCTTCCGGAGCGATGATGTAGCGCTTCTCACCATCTGCGTAGTGCAGCAGTGCGATGCGAGCGGAACGGTTCGGGTCGTACTCGATGTGAGCGACCGTTGCCGGCACGCCGTCCTTGTCCCAACGCTTGAAGTCGATGAGACGGTACTGGCGCTTGTGACCGCCGCCACGATGGCGGGAGGTCATACGGCCGTAAGAGTTACGACCGCCAGTCTTGCTGAGTTTGCGAACCAGCGACTTCTCAGGCGTGGAACGCGTAAGCTCGGAGAAGTCCGAGACGGACGCGTTACGGCGGCCTGCAGTCGTCGGCTTATAAACGCGGATAGCCATAATCTAGTTCTTCCTTTAACTTTTCTCGGCTAGCCTTCAGTTACCGAAGATGTCGATCGTCTGGCCCTCGGCGACGGTCACGATGGCGCGCTTCTGATTGACACGCTGGCCGAAACCGTTGCGGGTGCGCTGACGCTTGCCAGCGCGGTTGAGGGTGTTGACGTTCGTCACCTTGACATTGAAGATCTCTTCGATTGCCTGCTTGATCTGAACCTTGTTCGCGTTCGGAGCCACCACGAAGGTGTACTGACCGCGATCGGACAGAGCATAGCTCTTCTCAGAAACGACAGGCTTGAGGATGATGTCGTGTGCGGGCTTGTGAATAGCGACCATGAAAATCAGGCCTCCTTTGCAGCCGGCTCAGCCTTCGCAGCGAGGAAAGCGTCGAAGCCTTCCTTGGAGAAGACCACGTACTGAGCGGTGACCACGTCGTACGTGTTGAGCTGATCGGCGAAGATCGGGTGAACGGTCGGGATGTTACGAACGGAAAGCCATTCGTTCACATTCTCGCGAGAGAGCACCACGGTGGTGAACTTGTTCTCGGTCACCGGGGTAAGAGCGGCAACAGCGGCCTTGGTGGACGGGGCTTCGGAAACACCGAAGTCCACGACTGCCAAACGACCTGCGTTGGCGCGATCGGAAAGCACGTACTTGAGAGCAGCGGCCTTCATCTTCTTCGGGGTGCGCTGGGAGTAGTCGCGCGGCTGCGGACCGAACACGGTGCCGCCGTGATACCACTGCGGTGCACGGATGGAGCCCTGACGAGCACGACCGGTGCCCTTCTGCTTCCACGGCTTACGGCCACCGCCGGAAACCATGCCACGGGTCTTGGTGGCGTGGGTGCCCTGACGAGCAGCGGCGCGCTGGGCCACCACAACCTGGTGAATCAGCGGGATACGGGACTGGACTTCTTCGGCGGAGAAGCCGAAGATCTCAGCCGGAGCCTCGACGGTTCCGGTTGCATTGCCCTGGTTATCGGTAACGTTCAGAGTAACGTTTGCCATGATTTATCAGGCTCCCTTCACTGCCGAACGGACGAGAACGATGCTGCCCTTCGGGCCCGGGATGGCGCCCTTGATGGCGAGCACGCCGTTCTCAACATCCGACGAAACGATGGTGAGGTTCAGCGTGGTGTTGGTTACATGACCCATGCGGCCAGCCATACGCTTGCCCTTGAGGATACGGCTCGGGGTAGCGCATGCGCCAACAGAGCCAGGACGGCGCTCGTTCTTGTGAGAACCGTGGGTACGACGATAGGACTTGAAGCCCCAGCGCTTGATGGTGCCTGCGAAGCCCTTGCCCTTGGTGGTACCGGTCACGTCGACCAGAGTGCCCTCCGGGAACAGCTCAGCGGTCAGCTCCTGACCCGGCTCGAACTCTTCGGCGTTATCGGTGCGGACCTCAGCGAGGTGACGACGCGGGGTGACGCCAGCCTTGGCGAAGTGGCCGGCGAGCGGCTTAGTCACCTTGGTCGGGTCAACCTGGCCGTAGCCAAGCTGAACAGCCTTGTAGCCGTCGGACTCATCGGACTTGACAGCGGTCACCACGTTGGTGGAGACGTCAACGAGGGTCACAGGAACGAAGAAACCGTTCTCGTCCCAGACCTGAGACATGCCGAGCTTCTTGCCCAGCAGTGCAGTGCGATTAGACATAATGGTTCCCTCCTCCCTTACAGCTTGATCTCGATGTTCACATCTGCGGGCAGATCAATGTGCATAAGGGAATCCACGGCCTTCGGGGTCGGGTCCACAATGTCGATGAGACGCTTATGAGTGCGCATCTCGAAATGCTCGCGAGAATCCTTGTACTTGTGAGGAGAACGGATAACGACAAACACGTTCTTCTCGGTCGGGAGCGGAACCGGGCCAACCACAGTTGCGCCCGCGTTCGTCACCGTTTCGACGATCTTCTTCGCCGATTGGTCGATGACCTCATGGTCATAGGACTTAAGCCTGATGCGGATTTTCTGTCCCGCCATTGCCTTCCGCCCTTTCTAGCGATTCGTTAGTTACTGTTTACCAGCCTGCTTCTCAAAGGGCACCGGCGCAGAAGACCTCCCGGAACCGTGGAAGTTCCGTGGCCATACCACATCAGTGCGCAGCCATGCAGTTTTCACTCTCGTGATCACTGTGCCACGCTCGCTTTTTTAATTCCAATTTGCGAGCCCTAAAATCAGGCAACTTCTTTATTTAAGCATCAGGGGTAGTCTTAAGAAATCCTCGCGTGTCGCGGTCAGAAGTCCTGTTGCAGACCCCGAATCGAAGTGCCGAACGTAACTGATCGTCATTCCGGCATCATTCGAAAATGCTTTTCCATATATAGAGAAACGAGGAATCCGGTTGAACGAATCCAACCAAATTCCTCGTTATCAATGGTGTCTATCGATGTAGCGCAAGCACCTTATGTATAGGTCAATATTGGTGACCTATACATGAAACGACTCACGCGCGCTCGGAAGCTTCTTCCGTGGCAGCCTCGCCTTGGCGCTGGACGCGCAGCTTGTGTCCTTCGGCCTGGCTGACGCCGTAGTATGCGGCGATGGCGATATCCTTCATATCCTCGATCTGCGGGATACGCGGATTTGCCGGAGCGCACTGATCCTCATAGGCACGCATGCCGATTTGGTCAAGGATGGACCAGAAGTAGTCCTCGTCCACACCGCACTCCTGGAAGCTCTTGTTCATGCCGAGCTTGTTGTCGCGGTAGTCTTCGACGGCCTTGGCCAGGTTCTCAACTCCCTCTTCCGGAGTCTTGCCCGGGTTCACACCAAGGTTCTTGGCGATCTCCTGGTAGCGTTCCGGAGCGATGTACTTATTGTACTTCGGCCAACTGGTCGGTTCCTCCGGGATGGAGCCGTTGTAGCGGATGACGTACGGCAGCAGGATGGAGTTGGTACGACCGTGGGCGACGTGGCACAGAGCACCGATGGTGTGGGCCATGCCGTGGCACATGCCGAGGAACGCGGAGCCGAATGCCATGCCGGCCATAGTGGCGGCGTTGTGCATCTTCTCCTGGGCCTTGATCTTGTCTTCACCCGGCTCGCCGTTGACGGACTCGGCGAGGTTGTCCCAGATCAGCTTGGCTGCGTGCAGCGCCATGCCATCGGTGAAATCGTTGGCATAGACGGAGACGTAAGCTTCGAAGGAGTGGGTCAGGGCGTCGAAGCCGGCATCGGATGCGAGCTTGCGCGGCTGGGTGCGTGCCAGCACCGGATCGACGATGGCGACGGACGGAGTCAGCGCGTAATCGGTGATCGGGTACTTGTAGCCGGTCTTGTGATCGGTGATCACAGCAAACGGCGTGACTTCGGAACCGGTGCCGGAGGAAGTCGGGATGCACACGAGCTTGGCCTTCTTGCCCAGCGGCGGGATCTTGAAGGCGCGCTTGCGGATGTCGAAGAACTTCTCACGCACATCGGAGAAGGAGATTTCCGGGTGCTCATACAGCAGCCACATGATCTTGGAGGCGTCCATCGGGGAACCACCGCCGACGGCGATGATGGTGTCCGGTTCGAACTCCTCACGCATCATGGTGGCGCCGCGCTCGACGGTTTCGACGCTCGGCTCCGGCTCGACGTAGTCGATGATACGGAAGGTCACGCGGTTGGAACGCGCACGCAGCTGGTCGATGATCTTGTCGACCACGCCAAGCTGCTCCATGACCTTATCGCATACGATGACGGCCTTTTCGATGCCGTACATGTCGCGCAGGTACTTGATGGCGTTCGGCTCGAAGTAGGTCTTGGCCGGAATCTTGAACCACTGCATGTTGTTGTTCCTCCGAGCGATGCGCTTGATGTTGAGAAGGTTGACTGCCTGGACGTTGCCGGACACGGAGTTGCCGCCGTAGGAGCCGCAGCCGAGGGTCAGCGACGGTGCGATGGCGTTGTAGATATCACCCACACCGCCGAGGGAGCTCGGGGAGTTCCAGATGATGCGGCATGCGTGCATGCGCTGGCCGTATTCGCGGACCAGAGCCTGATCGTTGGTGTGGATGGCTGCGGTGTGGCCTGCGCCGTGCTTGAGCATAGCCTCACACATTTCGAAGGCCTGTTCCTTGTTGTCGGACTTCAGCACGGCCTGGACCGGAGCGAGCTTCTCCATGGTCAGCGGCTCGTTCTCGCCGACTTCCTTGCACTCGGCGGCAAGAATGGTGGCGTCTTCCGGAATCTCAAAGCCTGCGGCCTTGGCGATGTACTGCGGGGACTTGCCCGGCACCACGGAGTTGAGCTTCGGGGTCTGACCAGAGTATGCGGTGCAGCCGAACATGTACTGCTCGAGCTTGGCCTTCTCTTCGTCGTTCACGAAGTAAGCCTTGCGGCGCTTGAGTTCCTTGATCAGCGGAGCGTAGACTTCCTTGTCGGCGATGATGGCCTGCTCGGTGGCGCAGATCATGCCGTAATCGAAGTGCTTGGAGAGCACCAGATCGTTGGCGGCGCGCACGATGTCTACGTTCTTGTCGACATATGCCGGAGCGTTGCCAGCGCCGACGCCGAGGGCCGGCTTGCCGGAGGAGTATGCGGCCTTGACCATGCCCGGACCACCGGTGGCGAGGATGGTGGCGATGCCGTCATGCTTCATCAGAGCGCCGGTAGCTTCGATGGACGGGTGCTCGATCCACTGGATACAGTTCTCAGGGGCGCCTGCCTCGATGGCCGCGTCACGCACGATCTTGGCGGCTTCGACGGAGCACTTCTGTGCACCCGGGTGAAAGCCGAAGATGATCGGGCAGCGGGTCTTCAGTGCGATCAGCGACTTGAAGATGGCGGTGGAAGTCGGGTTGGTGACCGGGGTCACGCCGGCGACGACGCCGACCGGTTCTGCGATCTCGTCGATGCCCATGACATCGTCTTCGCGGATGATGCCGACGGTCTTCTGGCCGGCCAGATAGTTGGTGACGTGTTCGCAGGCGAAGATGTTCTTGGTGGCCTTGTCTTCCACCAGACCACGGCCGGTTTCCTCAACGGCCATCTTGGCGAGCACCAGATGCTTGTTCAATGCTGCGACGGAAGCCTTGGCGACAATACGGTCAACCTGCTTCTGATCGAGCTTTTCGAAATCGTCAAGAGCCTTCAGGCCCTTCTTGACCAGAGCGTCGACCTCAGCCTCGGCTGCGGCGAGCTTCTCTTCCGGAGTCGGCTTGGTCGACTCTTCCTTCTTTGCGTCTGCCACTTGAAGTCCTCCTCGATTCTTTGGGGGTTTGCAAAGTAGTTTCCCGTTATTCCACCCACCTCGAAGCGGATGGACGCGTTGCTGGTCTTTTGTGACCTAGGACACACTTTAGTGAGTATGCAATATGATTTTCCACTGTGTCGTGTCGCAAGAGAAATGTTATATTCTGTTCATTTAATGTTTATATTGCGTTCTTTTGTGAAGAGAAAAAGCTTTAAAAACATCATTTTGAGCGTTTTTGTTGCTTTTTATCATAAATCACACACACTTTCTCAAGTCTCACCTCCTCATCTTTTATAAAAGTATTTTCTATATGATATCAATCATATCAAACTTTTACAAAGTTTATTTACTTATCTTGTCCGTCCAATGTATTTTTTCCGCCAGCCAGTAGGAGTTTCGCCTGTTTCTTCAAAGAAGCGACGATTGAAATTTGAAGCGTTTCCATATCCGCAAGCACGACGAATCGACGCGACGCTTTGATTCGTGGTCGTCAGCAATCTACATGCATGCCCGATACGCAATCGTCGAACAAAATCCGAAAACCTTATTCCTGCGGCCCTTTTGAACAGACGAGAGAAAGCCGAAACACTCATTCCGGCCTGACGAGCGGCCAGATCCAGGCTAATTTCACCGCTCAGATGCGAGGAAATGTACTCAATGGCATCGTTGACCACACTTTCCGCACCACTGCATACAGCCGGATCGTATCCGGACGCAACCACTGTATAGGATTCATCTGCGGGAGCATGCGCGAACACATCCAACACACGAATCAGATCACTAACACGGCAAGCAAGACTATGTTCCTCCATGCTTTCCAGAATCGAACCGGCCTGACGAGCGGATTCACCGCTCAGCACCAACGCCTGCCCCGCGCGCCTCAACACCATCGCAAAACCAGACGTTTCCGGAAATCCAGACATCAGCAGACGTATGGTTTCCGGACGCACATGGCACACCACATCACGCTGACGAAGCCGCTCCCCCGGAGCGATGTCGGACACCCAATTATGCGGAAGATTCGAACCAATCAGCGCAACCTGCCCGGCCTCATACGGAACAACGGCATTGCCTGCCATCATCAATCCGGTACCTTCCCGAATCAGATGAATTTCAATATGAGGATGATGATGCCATTTCGCCAACGAGCTTGGGTAGCCATGCTTCACCCAACGCACCGAAGCCTGCGCGTCCGGCACAATGATCTCCAATACGCCGGAATCGTTCGAACTTCCACCTTTCGGCACGAATCCACCAAAAGAGGTCTGAGCCAAAGCCGCCTTCCCATGCCGATTATCGTTGACTTGCACAACAGCACCCATGGCCTAGACCCCTTTCGTCGTTCCGTAAAGTGCGTAACGTCAGTCGTTATTCACGGTAATCTGCAGCTTAATATCTCCAGGACGCCCCTCGGCCATGCGATCGAACGCCGCCTTGGCATCCTCCATCGCATAGGTGTCGGTGATGAATGGCTTCAGATTCAGTTTACCGTTAGCCACGAGGTCAATGGCCTTCTGATACACATTGGCATAACGGAAGATATTTTCGATGCGCACCTCGGTAGCCTGCAGTTCCGTAATGTCGATAGCCACCGGACTGACCGGAATGCCAACGATAACGGCAGCACCACCGGGAGCAATCAGCTTCCAGAATGTCTCGTATGACTTCGGCGAGCCCGAGCACTCGAAAGCCACATCAGCACCCCAGCCCCCCGTTTCCTCACGGACGCGCTCCACCAGATCCTCTTTGGTGAGATCCACCGGAATAATACCTGGAATCTGAGCCGCAATCGCCAGTTTGATTGCCGACACATCAGAAATCAGCACCTTGGAAGCACCACCTGCCAACGCGCACGACGCGGTCAGCATGCCGACCGTGCCCGATCCGGTGACCACGCAGACATCGCCCGGCTTGATACGAGCCTTGGTAGCGGACCACATGCCCACAGCCAACGGTTCAAGCAGCGCACCCTCACCGAAGCTCACATTGTCGGGCAGCTTGTAGGTGAACGCCGCAGGATGGTTCACCGTTTCGCACAGGCAGCCATCAATCGGCGGAGTGGCAAAGAAACGCACCGCAGGATCGACGTTATACATGCCCAGTTTGCTGGCACGCGAACTCATATCCGGAATGCCGGGCTCCATGGCCACACGATCGCCCACCTTGAAGCCTTCGACGCCAGGACCGACCTCAACCACCGTGCCGGAAGCCTCATGACCGAGAATCATCGGCTGCTCCACCACATATTTGCCCACGCGACCATAAGTGTAATAGTGCAGGTCGGAACCGCACACACCAACGGTATGCGGCGCGATCTTCAGCTCGCCTAGACCAGGTGCGGGGACGTCAGGCACCTCACGCACATTGATGACGCCCTGCTCTTCGAGAACGACTGCCTTCATGATTATTCTCCTTTGTGGATAATGATGTTTTTTGAGAAAAATGATGATCGAGCAATTGATATTCAATTGCGATTAGTTACGCTCGATCGCGGCAATGCGACGGCCGCGATCGTCAAATCCGGGTTGATGAGGATGAATGCCGAACGTGACCAACGATCCGATCGCATAGCAGATCGCATACGTCCAGCACACGCCGCCGAATCCGATAGTGGAAACCAGCACCGTCGCAATCAGCGGACCGAAAAACGTAGCCAGGCCGGAAGCGAAATTATGCGCGGAAATCGCAGCATCCTTATGTTCCAACGCCAACGCGGGAAACACGGCTCCCATAGGAACGAAAGCGGAAATTCCCAATCCAAGAACAACCGCATCAGCACACATAAGCACCATATTCGCCCCGAAAAACTGCGGAATGTAATACATGCCCAGCGTGCCGATCACACAGAACCAGCAGCCAAACCAGCGCATTTGCCGCATCCAACCATGCGAATCGCCCATACGACCCCAGAACACATTGCCGAAAATGGTGACCACAAACTGGAATCCCCAAATCTGACTCCATTGCGAAACCTTAAACCAAGCGCCGCCGCCATTGTTGGTAGTGGCCAAGTAGAGTGGCATGATGACGGGAAAGCCATACAACGTCAGATTGCAGATCACACGCACCACCGCAGCCAAAGCGATTTGGCGATTATGCACCAGAATGGTGACTCCTCGACTAAGCTCGCGCAGCTTGTCTGCATTGCTCATGGAAGAGGTGCCAGAACCTTTGCTTTTCGGCACCATCAGCAGGCAAATCAGCAGTCCAGCTATAGAAAACGGCAACGAAAGCCACAGCGAATAGTACTCGCCCACCATCGGAATAGTGAAACTCGGCAAATATGCGCCAAACACGCCAATGCCGAACGAGTATGCGGCCCAAAACCACCCCATGGCCGACGCGAGCTTGGCAGGATCGATAGTTTGCGCCATCAACACCACGAACGAGTAGATGAACAGCGGGTAGCCAACACCCCGCAACGCATACACGCCTAACATCAGCGGATAGACGCCGCTCGGCAACGCCACACCAACGAACAGCAGGTGCAAAACAACCCAGGCGCTCGCGCCGATAAGCATGATGCGTTTGGCACCGAACATTTCAGCTAGCACACCGGACGCCCAGCCGGCAAGCGCAGCCATCAGCCCGTACATGGTGAACATCAGCGACGATTGCGAAGAGCTGAATCCCTGGTCCACGATGTATTTGGACAAAAAAGTCAATTCAAAGCCATCGCCAGTCATGAACACCGCTATGGCGACCAAGCCGGCCAATAGCGTGCGCGGCAGACCTATCTTCATAACATGTCTCTTTTCTTGGTAGAACGTCGTTGTCACCGTCTCAACTTTTTTTGTTGATAAACATATTTTCGACGCAGAAAAGTGGCAGAAAATCCTTTATGCACAGCTATTTTTGATACTTTTTTGCAATACCTGATATCTCAGAACAACACAAGACATAAGGAAAGGACTTTTATGAAGTAATCTTGGAAAAGAAGTTGCGCAGGAAGGATCAACCAGTGAAAGCCCAATCCGCCTTATCAGTCAAAGAAGCCAATCTCAAGGCCATGACCGCGTTCATCTACACCCAAGGTTCAGCCACCAAGCAGATGTTCGAACACGAATTAGGGCTCAGCCTGCCAACCATCACGCAGAATCTGCGCGCCATGGAGACCGACGGGCTCATCGTCAAAGGCGAGATGCAGCAATCCACCGGTGGACGCAAAGCGCAAATCTACGAATTCGCGGCACACTCCAGCGTGGCTATCGGCGTGCGAATCCAAACCACACGAATCACGGCCATCGCCATTGATCTGAACGGCAAATCCGTGACCACCAGACAGCGCACACTCCCCTATCGCAACAACGACGCCTACTACCAGCGCATGAACGGCATCATCAACGGTTTCGCGCAGGAACTGGCGAAACAAGGCAGCACAGTGCTAGGCGTGGCCTTCTGCATGCAAGGCATCGTATCGGCAGACGGACAGTCGATCACCTTCGGCAAAATCATGAACAACACCGGCCTGAAACTCAGCGAACTCAGCCACGGCCTCAACTATCCGTCGCTGATGATTCACGATTTCGACGCTTCTGCCATGGCGGAACTTTGGTTCGACCACAATCTGAAGGATGCCGTCTGCATCTACCTCGAGCGACGCCCAGGAGGCGCGGTCATCGTAGACGGATCGCTCTACCAGGGGCCGAACCAATGCAATGGCTCAATCGAACATATGACGCTGATTCCAGGAGGCAACACCTGCTACTGCGGGCAACAGGGCTGCATGGATACGTATTGCTCGCCGGAAACGCTGATGGAAGACGGCGAAAGCCTGCCCGGCTTCTTTTCGGTGTTGGAACAAGGCGAGCAGGAGCATCGCAAACGATTCTCGCAATGGCTGGATTATGTGGCGCTGGCGGTAACGAATATTCGCTCGGTACTGGCCGGTGACGTGATCATCAGCGGTGAGGCAGCACAATATCTCGATGATGACGATATGGCCGGACTACGCGAACGCGTGGTGGAACATACGCCATTCGGCACCACGGATTTCGCCCTGCGCAAGGGAATGTCGCTCGACCATCAAGACATTATTGGCGCGGCCCTGCGTTTTGTGGAGCCGTACGTACGCGAACTATGCGATATGTGACCGCTTTTGCGCACATATTAATCGCATTAATCGCATCGATTGCATAACAAAAAGAAGCGTGTTCCGAACCCGTATATAAGGTTCAGCACACGCTTCTTTGTTTGCTTCCGTCTGTTTCGTTTGTTGTATTTGTTTTCAACGATTATTTGACGGTAATCATCTAACGATAGTTATTTGACAATCTGACAGAATTCGATGGTTTCGCCGTTCGGTCCGTACACGTTGAAGTAGCGGATGCCATGCTCCCAGAAGCTGTCGATATGCTGGATTTCATTATCTTTGAAATTCAGCCCGAGTTCCTTCGCGTTTTCGAATGCGGCTTCGATGTCGGGAGTGTCGAATGCCCAATGGTTGATGGCACCAGTGGTCAGCGGAGCCGGATCACCCTCCCACGTTTCGATGGTCAGATGGCCGTAACGCAGGAATGCGCAACGATTTTCGCCGTTATGAAACAGTCCGTCCAGTTCGAAACCAAGCTTCTTTGTATAGAATTCGATGGTTTCGTCGAGATCCTTCGCCGGCATGCCGGAATGCTGCAGATCGGTAGTGAATTCAGACATTGCTTTCGCCATAAAAATACCTCCTGATAACGATGAATACGATTGATTTTTCCCTTTTGTGATTAGGATATGCGCTATGCGGCGATGTCGGCGGCGCATTTGCCGTCATGTCGTGATACTTTTTCGCTAATTCCAAGCTGTTCAGGACGAATAAACAACGTCAGGCACCGATTTTGACGACAGCCTTGGAAGCGGCGGCGATTTTTGCCGTCGAGGAAGTCCTGCACCTGCTCGAGTTCAAGCTCACGGCTGGATCAGACCGGCACGAGCGTCGACAGCCTCGACATAGCAAGCCAACAGATAATTTCAAAGTGTTTAGAATGAGGTTATGAAGAACCCACCTTTGCACCGCTACGCAACCCGACCAGGTCTCTATTTCACCGATGACGGTGGCGCCGACGCCATCGTCCGCTCCGAAACCGCCGATCAGGTATGGTTCTGCGTTCTTGAACCCCTCGATCAACCAAGTGCCTTTTATGCCGATGCAGTCCGTCTGTTCAACGAGCCGGGACTCACCTTCATCGATCAGGCAAAAAAACAGCGCATCTGCACCAGACGCATTCCCTCGCTCAATCTTCGTGAAACACTGTTCCGCATGGACGGTCCCAACTACGGACTGTGGTACGTGCACGTGCCACAAGCATGGGACGGCATGCAATACGGATACCGCGTCAACGGCCCATGGGATCCCGATCATGGCGTGAGTTTCAACCCCTACAAGCTGCTGCTTGACCCATACGCCAAAGGCATCGAAGGATCGATGAAACTCGATCCGGGCGCATTCGCCTACGAATGCGAAATCGTCAACGGCAAGGTCAAAGGCTCCCCCTTCGGACCGATGAGCACCATCGATTCCGTAGGCCATGTTCCCGTTTCCGTAGCCATAGACGACCGCGCTGCCAACAAGCATGATGGCGAACCGTCGCATCCGCATGTGCCATGGAGCAAAACCGTGATTTACGAGCTGCATGTCAAAGGCTTCACCGCCAATGCGCCATGGCTGCCCAAAGAACTTCGCGGCACCTATGCAGGATTGGCGCATCCGGCGACGCTTTCCTACCTGCAGGATCTAGGAGTCACCTCCATCGAACTGCTGCCGATCCAAGCCAAACAGTCCGAACTCTTCCTGCAGGAACGTGGACGCGTCAACTATTGGGGTTATTCGACGCTTGGCTATTTCGCACCGGAAGCCTCATATGCCACCAAACGCTCGCAGGAGGCCGGCGCCGCCGCCGTACGCCAGGAAGTCATTGACATGGTGCGCGCATTGCACGAGGCCGGTTTCGAAGTGATTATGGACGTGGTCTACAACCACACCTGCGAATCCGGACCGGAAGGACCGACCGTATGTTGGCGTGGACTTGACAATCTGTCGTACTATCGACGCACCAAAGACAAGATGAGTCGCCTGTACGATACCACCGGCTGCGGCAATACGCTTGATTTCACCAACACGCACGTCACCACGTTCGCCGTGGATTCGTTGCGCTATTGGGCCAAACGCATTGGCATCGACGGATTCCGATTCGATCTCGCGGCGACGCTTGCACGTCTCGACGGTGAATTCACCCGCTACCATCCATTCCTGTACGCTTTGCGCTCCGACATGCTGCTCGGCAATCTCAAAATGATCATGGAACCATGGGATTGCGGCCCGAACGGCTGGCGTACCGGCGAATTCGGCATTCCTTTCGCGGAATGGAACGACCGTTTCCGCGATTGCACACGCAAATTCTGGCTGACCGATGTGAATCGCGCGCGCGGCGGCGAACACGGCGAAATGACCATGCAAGACATGGCCACACGACTATGTGGATCCTCCGACCTGTTCGCCACCGACCCCGGCCGCGGTTCGACCGCCTCCGTGAACTATGTGGCCTGCCACGACGGCTTCACCACCGCCGACCTGACCATGTACAAGAGCAAACACAACGAGGCCAACGGCGAAAACAACCACGACGGAACAAACGACAACCATTCCGTCAATTTCGGCCACGAGGGCCCCAGCAGCAACCCAATCATCGTACGGCAGCGCCAGCGCGCCATCATGAACCTGCTGGGCACGCTCCTACTGTCGTTGGGCACGCCAATGCTGCTCGCCGGCGACGAATTCGGCAATTCGCAAAACGGCAACAACAACGCCTACACGCAAGACAACGACACTACATGGCTTGATTGGGATTGGCTGTACAGCACCGAGCAAACGCCGGAATTGAAGCAATTCAATCTAATGTCACGCTTGATCACATTGCGGAAATCCCTCGATTTGTACAATCATGAGGATTTCTTCACTCGCCTGAGCGAAATCGGTTTACTGAAGAAATCCGATCGCGTGCATTGGTATCTTCCGGACGGGCAGATGCCGAACGATTCGGATTGGACGAATCCTTCCGTACGCTCGTTCGCCATGCAGCTGCTCTCCCCCGACGAGCCGACCCTGCTAATTCTGATCAATGGATCTGACGAAGTTACGCGTTTCCATCTTCCGAAAGGCATTGAATGGGAGATGGTCTGGTCCTCGGCTGAGATTGTTGGAGAATATCCCGGTTTGGGAACATCCATCGAACGGGTGTCGGAATTCGACGAGGAGTCGGAAAACAAGCCGGCAGGCAGATTGCGCAATCATCTGCACCGCATCAATATGATGTACTGGCAGACGCAAGACGATGAAGCAAATCTGCAATCCGCCGACGATGGATTGTCGGAAGACGATCCGACATTGTGGACGCTTCCGGCGTTGAGTATCAGTGCGATGAAGCAGATGCCGACCGCTTGATTCCATCAAGAGCTGCTTGAATCGCTCAAATACCAAGAAACCCCTCGGAAAACGAATTTCCGAGGGGTTTCGTATAAGCCGTAAAGCTTTAGCGCTTCGAGAACTGCGGAGCGCGACGTGCCTTGTGCAGACCGGCCTTCTTGCGTTCCACGACGCGAGCGTCGCGGGTCAGGAAGCCAGCCTTCTTCAGGGCTGCGCGGTTCGCATCACGATCAATGGCGTTCAAAGCGCGGGCAACGCCCAGGCGGATTGCGCCAGCCTGGCCGGTGGTGCCGCCACCGTCAACGAGGACGATAGCGTCGAACTTGCCTTCGAGCTTGAGAAGCACGATCGGGGAGTTGACCTCACGCTGCAGCAGCTTGGCCGGGAAGTACTCTTCCAGAGTGCGACCGTTGATGGTCCACTTGCCAGTGCCCGGAACCAGACGAACACGAGCGACGGCTTCCTTGCGACGACCGGTGCCGTAGCCCGGAGCGATAGCGGAAGTACCGGTGCCAGCGCCAGCGTTGGTTTCGGTGGTGTACGAGGTGAGCTCCTCTTCGGTCTCGAGAACCGCGGAGTCGTTGGTGTTTTCAGCCATGTTTCTTATCTCCCTTCGGTTCACTTAGCCTGCTGCGAGACCTGAGCGATCTCGAAAACCTGCGGCTTCTGGCCAGCGTACGGATGCTCGGTGCCACAGATGATGTGGAGGCGATCCAGCTGGACCTTGGCCAGACGATTCTTCGGCAGCATGCCCTTGATAGCGGACTTGATGATGCGCTCAGGGTTAGTCTTGAGCAGCTTGCCGTAGCTATCGCGACGCAGGCCACCCGGACGACCGGAGTGCATGTACAGTTCCTTGCCCAACTTGTTGCCGGTCAGAGCGATCTTATCGGCGTTGAGAATGATCACGTGGTTGCCGGAATCGGCGTGCGGAGCGTAGGTCGGCTTGTTCTTGCCACGCAGCAGGATGGCTGCCTGGGAAGCGAGACGGCCGAGCACCACGTCGGTGGCGTCGATAACGTACCAGTCGTGAGTCAGATCAGCTGGCTTCGGAGTGAAAGTTTTCACGATGTACCTTTTCTATATATTGTGTTCCGGACCTTCCATCAACATCAATGCGTTGGTTAAGCGCAGAATGATGCCGTTTTCAGGTCTCATTATCCGTGGGCTCCCTGAAAGTCCTCGATGGCGAGTGGGAAAAGCGCTTTGAAGGACCCCGTAGGGAAACACAACAATCTACTAGTATATCGCCAGCCTTGACATTTGCGACACATCGCATAGCAAAATCAGCGCAAAATACCCCTTTTTGCACAGCAACGAAAAACCGGCGATACACAAATGGACGTTCCGTTTCATATCGCCGGTTTTATATATCTAAAAGCTGCTGCCAAATGCGATCAGCCGCACATAATCGCCGCGATCTCCTGCAGTCGAGCATTGCCGAACAACTCTTCCAGCGGCACGACATTGCCATCTCCGTCAGCCAGGGGAATACGCCAATTCGGATACTCGTTGCTGGTTCCCGGCTGGTTCTGCGTACGCTTTTCACCGACCGCATCGACGATGGATGCTGCCATCAGCTTGCATGGCGATCCCTTAAGACCGCGGTACAGGGCGTCGACGATTTCGTTTTCGTTGGCAAGTTCGTCTTCCAGCACGTCAGCGTCAAGATAGCCTTCCTTGACAAGCATGTTCAGCATGGCGTTATGCTCGGCTTCCGCGGACTTCTTGAATTCCTCGACCGGACCGGACAACAATCCCAACTGCTCGCGCAGCTTGACATGCCCATACTCCAAGTAGCCTGCCGCCGGAGGCAAATCGTGCGTGTTGACGGAAGCCAGCGCATACGGACGCCAATCCTTCGGCGCACGGAACACACCGTCGAACTGTTCGAACCATTCCACTGCGCAACCGAGAATGCCGTGCTCGGACAGCGACTTGGACACATAAGCCGGAACCACGCCAAGATCCTCGCCCACGACCACGCCACCGGCGCGAGACGCTTCCAGCGCGAGAATGCCGAGCATGATGTCAGAATCGTAATGCACGTAGGTGCCGTCCATGGCCTTCTTGCCTTCCGGAATCCACCACAAGCGGAACAAGCCAAGAATATGGTCAATACGCACCGCGCCCGCATTGGAGAACATGCCATGCACCATGTCTCGGTACACCTTGTAACCGGTCTGATCAAGGGCGATCGGGTTCAGCGGCGGCTGGCTCCAATCCTGACCCTGCTGGTTGAACATGTCTGGCGGGGCGCCGACCGTGGCACCCTTGGCGAAACGTTCAGGATTCCACCACACGTCGGAACCGGCCGGGTGCACACCCACCGCCATGTCGGCGATGATGCCGATCTTCATGCCTGCGTCACGAGCCGCCTGCTGGGCCGCATGCAGCTGCTCGGTGGCGACCCATTCGAGCCAACGGTAGAATTCGAGCGTGTCAGGATACTGCGCGCGAAGCTGCGCGACCTCTTCGGAATCACGATTGTACTTACGCACCCAATCGTCGTCGCTGCCATTGGAGGCGCCCCACTTGTCGTAGCACAGGCACCACGTGGCATAGGATTCGATCTCATCGCCCACTTCGGCGAGATACCGATCGAACTCAGCTTGACGCTGTACAGAAAGACCTGCTTTGTAGATGATCCACAACGCCTGCATCTTGGTGCGCCACATCGTTTCACGGTCCAAAACCTGCGCATCGCCGTTGAGAGGCTCGACCTGCTCGTGCAGCGCGTCGACCTTCGCCTTGTCTTCCGGCGAAAGCGCGGCATATTCCGGCATGGATTCCGGACGAATATAGCTGAAGTTGATGAAACGGCGCGAAATCGGCAGATACGGAGACGGCTCGATCGGCGGCACCGGCTCGGCGGCATGCAGCGGGTTGATCAGCATGAAGTCGGCACCGGTCTTCTTCTTGGATTCGACGAGCAGGGCCTTCAGATCCTCATAATCGCCGATTCCCCAAGAACCGCTGGAACGGATGGAATAGAGCTGGCTCATCCAGCCCCACAGGGAGCCTTCCTTCATCTCGTCGAGCAGTTCGATCTTCTCCGGAGCACTGATAACGGTTGCAGACTCCGTCTTGCCGCCCACGGTGACCTCAAGGGTGTGATATCCCTCGGGAAGGTCTTCCGGAAGCACTAGGTACGATGTGCACACAAATCCGCCATCGACCTCAACCGCGGCACCGTTGCCGCCCTCATGCTCGATTTTGCCGGCATACGTCTCGCCATCTTCCAACGTGATGGAAGCTTCGGGAACGTCAAGCGCGCCGCCATGAACCTCTATCTTGCTTTTCTTACCGACAATGTGCAGCACGGTCGGAGGAATGATTCGGATGTTACGTTCACGCTGAATGGCGGCGATGGACTGTTCGATTGCATCATCGTTGGAAGCGTCGATTCCAAGCGCCTTGAGCACCGCCACAAGAACATCGTCTTCGATTTCGTGGTAATCACGGCTCATACCGACATAACTGGTAGCGACACCCACCAACTTTGCCAGACGAATGAGCGGACGGGCTAGACGCGTTGCATTTTCGGTCTGTTCTGTCATAAGCAACAGTCTATGCCCCAATCACACACACCACGCGCAAGAATCTCACAACATGACAACGTATGCAACTATTTTTCCGAAAGACGCTTTTCAGCAGCCCTTTTCACTTCTCCCGACGCATCCTGCGCAAGTTTTTCCAGCATCTGATCGGATGCATTCGGGTTCAACGCAACGGCCCTGCGCACCATGGAAGCGAGCACCGCCGGAGCATTCGGCTCGATCTCAGTTCCCAAGGATCCCAAAAAATCAAGGGTTCGCGAATCCATATCCGGATCCTGCGCACCTTCGAGCCTCATCTTCCAAGATGTCCGCTTGTTGCGCAACGCGACATCGCGCACTTCGAGGGACTCATCCTTGGTGAGACGCCCCACCAGCCAATTCTTATCATTGGCATTGCCGGCAACGGCTTTGCGCACCTCAATGGATTCGTCGGTGGACAGTTTAACGAGAATATTCGGAAACGGCATGGTTTCCGCAAGGAAAACACGATCTTCCAACGGCGTATGTGCATTGCCTGCGACAGCCTCCAGCAGTGCCGTGGCGCGCGAGAACGCAGCCTGTTCGGAACGGTCAGGCAATGGCCGGCGCGCGAATTCACTCAGTTCAGCGGCATCCGTGGAATGCCGCAAACGCTCGTAGGTCGCGGTCAGAGGCTCGAAATCCAAAGGAATCTTCTGGCCTTGCGATTGTGCGGATTCGTTCTCGGCATTGCCGTCTTGCTTGATTTCAGCATCGGTCATAGTTTCCACCTTACGCCATTGCCTTCCGGGATTCACATTTTCACCGGACGATTGGAAGTTCCCGTTTTTTGCGGAGTCACGGTTGCATTGAACGTTTCAACCACACGCGATTCGAATTGCTGCGATTGCTCCTGCGGCACGACAACCGCCAATACGATGCGATCGGTATACTGCGCGTCCGCCTGCTCACCCTGCACCGAGGCGAGAAGATTCTGAAAACTGCCCAATTGTGAGTAGTCGAGCGTTACCTGATATTCGCTACACGGCACGATTTTCGCTTTAGTCGCCGCTTTGACGGCAATGGACGCGCCCGTGGAATATGCACGGATCAGGCCACCGGAACCCAATAGGATCCCACCGAAATACCGGGTGACGGCAACCGCGCAATCCGTCATCTCGTTGGCGCGCAGCACGTCGAGAATCGGCTTGCCGGCCGTACCCGACGGCTCGCCGTCATCGCTCATACGTTCGGCCAAACGACCGTCGGAACCGCCGCACACCGCAGCATAGGCAACATGACGGGCTTTCGGATGCTGATCGCGAATCATCTGCACAAACGCGATCGCCTCATCCAAGGAATCGATATGGCAGGCGTCGCCAATGAATTCCGATTTCTTCTCGACGAACGCATCATGTGCGGGCTGATCGGCGGAATCGAGTATGGTCTGCATGTCTTTCAACCTACCTAATCACGCCGACCGTCCGTACGTTTTTCTTATACCGCTTCGTACGATCGCTCACACGACGACGTTGAAATCCTCGCCCTTAAAGTAAGCAGCGACCGATTGGACCACCTGTTCGGTGATGCCCACATATGCGCCGTCGGTACGCCAGGCGGTGTGTGGGGTGAGAATGATGCCTGGAATCGAGCACAGCGGATCGTCGACAGCGAGCGGCTCATGGTCAAACACGTCAAGTGCCGCAGGAATGTCGCCGCGCTGGAGTCTGGAGAGCAACGCGCCCGGTTCGATGATTTCCGCGCGAGCCGTGTTGATGAACATGGTTCCCGGTTTCAAGGCTTCAAGGTTTTGTGCGGTGACGATGCCTTTTGTGGAGTCCAACAACGGCAGGTGGATGGACACCACGTCAGATCCGGCAATCAGTTCGTTCATGTCGTCAACCGGAGTGACGTTCAGATCGGTGAACACCCGCTCGGGAACGTGGGAGTTCCATGCGGACACGTTCATACCGAACGCTCCGGCGATACGCGCCACGGTTTGGCCGATACCTCCAAGGCCGATGATGCCAAGCTTCTTACCGTACAGTTCGTAGCCGTCGGCACCACCCCAGTTGCCTTCTTTGACTTGCCTGTCGAGCTTGCCGACCCGCCTGGCGAGTTCCATGAGCAGTGCGATGGTGTGTTCGGCTACGGCATGGTCGCCGTAGTGCACCACGTTGCATACGCGGATGCCACGTTCCTTTGCTTTGTCTAGATTGATGTAGCTGGCCACGCCGGTGCCGCCGAAAGCGTAGCATTTGGCGTTCAGACGGTCGAGGATTGAGTCGGTGCAGTGGAATCCGACCACCATGATGGCGTCGGCTTCGGCGCAACGCGCGACGATGGTATCTTCATCGAGCGTGAAATCCTTGTACATGCGTACGCGGGCAATGTCTTTGAACAGCTCGAAGTTCTTTTCGAACGGTTCGATCATCGATTCGATGATGACAGGCATAACCACCAGCGGCAGATCGGTGCGTTCCGGCTGGGTTTCGTAGATTTCATCCATGTCTTTCACCTCACACTGTACGTTCAAGCGGTTCTTCCACGTTTTCAACCAACGGTACGAGGCATATTGTGCCACGGAAAACTATTCACCAGATGAACTTGCCCGCTCTGCGGTTATATTCCATTCCTTGACCACGTTTTGGTCGGCGCCCATGGAGTAGAGCACGTCCCAGATGCGTTGGCGCACATTCGCGTCTTGCGTTTCATCCCAACAGGTGCCGTCCGGATGGTCGCTTGCCAGCGAACACCATTGGTATTTGCCTTGCATCTCATTGGCGCTGGGCACCCAGTCGATACGGTTGACGCGCCACGAGCCCGCCACACCTTTTTTGCCTGCGAATTGAATACGCGCGGTCACACCCTGGTTGTTTACGATGGTGTCTGCCGTATTGGCCGATTCGGTTACGGCATTGCCCAAACCGTAGATGATCCAAGTGCCGTTATAGTTCTCGATCGGCTGCGCGCAATGGCAACCGGCACCATAGATCACATCAAATGCACCCGTATCAGCTAGCTCGTGCGCTTCCTCCTGCTGCCAGGAATCGGCGTAATCCAAGTATTCCTGCACGGAATGCATGGCCATGGCCACCACGTCGGCGCCTTGTTCCCGAGCGGCCTTCGCCTTGGCCACGGCCTTGTCGATATCGGCCTGATGGTTCGGATCTCCGGATTCGCGAAGGCGATCCACACGCCAGTCGTAGTCGGGCGTTTGCGCGTTCAACGACACGGTTCCCGCAACGAGTCCGATTTTGCCGCCGCCCGTCGGCGAATCGATGACCAGCGGCTTATACGAATCCTCTTCGGTTTTATAGGAACCGGTTTGCGCTATGCCGTCCTGTTCAAGCGTGTCCCACAAACGTGCGATGCCGTCGGCACCTTGATCCCAAGAATGATTCGAAGCATGCGTGCAGGCACGATATCCCACATTTTTCGCGGCATCTGCCACTTCCGCAGGAATATTGAAAATCGGATAGGCGGAATATGGACCGCCACGTTGTGCAATAGGTGTTTCGAATTCGCATACGGCGATGTCGGAAGCGTCGATATATTTGCGCATCGGCTCGAACAGACCGGTGAAATCGAATGCGGTGCCGTCGGTGGCCGCGGTGTTGGCGCCGGCATACTGGTTCCACAATCCCTCATGGAATAGCAAATCACCGTTGACAAGCATGGCGATGCAATCGGTATCGGGGCAATCCGAGGAATTGCCATGATGCTCCACAGGTTCGGTCACTTGTTTCTTTTCAACCGTTTTTGGCTCGCTCACCGTTGTTGCCGGCTTCGCATCGGCATCACTCTGCTTTGATTGAAGGCCATGCACCAGTAGCCATGTTCCCGCGACAAGCACGACGGCAAGCACGGCCAATGCCGCGAATGCGAGCTTGCGCCGACCTGCCGCAAGCACTTCCGCGTTAGTTGCGTGCACTGCCTCTTTCCTGTATTTCATGGCATCCCTGCCTTCCCCTGGACCTTCTCAACTCTTCAATTCAAGAATAACGGATGCACCCTAGCTTCTACACTCCGAAGCTGGCGATGTTGTTGCCGTATTTTTGACGCACCGCATCCAGTGCCGCTTCCGCGCCGCGCAAACGTTTTGCGTGGGTCTGCATTTGCGCAGATTTTGCTTGAACAGCCTCATGCCGTTCGGCTTCTTTTTCTTCCAGCAGATCATCTAGTGAGGGCTGGATCGCGGTCTCTTCGGCAAGTACAAGTCCGCTGGCGCTCATTCCCGCCAAACGCACTGGTCGGGCAAGGGAGACGGCATGCACGGACTCCGGGGCCATGCCCATCATGACGAGCAGCAGGTCGACGCATTGCGGGTAAAGCACGCTCGCCGCGTCCGTAGGGCAGTCCAACGTGCGTCCTTTCGTCGCATAACTCAAGTCCGGAAATCGGAGTTTGACCATGACCTTGCGTGCGAGGAAACCACGTTTACGCAACGACGTAGCCACGTCATCGCAACACCAGCGAAGCATGGAACACACCTGCCGCATGTCTTGCGTGTCAGCTTCGAAGGTACGTTCCGCACCAATCGATTTTTCCTGCGTGTATGGCACGACGGGCCTATCGTCCAGGCCTCGGGCCGCCTGATACAGGCCGTGTGCGGAAAGAGCAGATCCGGTGGCCTGTTCCAGAGATTCGAGACTCATGCGTGCAAGGTCGGCGACCGAGTTGACGCCCCACGCGTTCAGACGCCTTTCCAGAGAAGGTCCGATGCCGGGAATGCCACGCAATGGCATCATCTGCACGAATTGTGCATGCCGCGCCACGGGAATCATCAACATGCCATTGGGCTTGGCATTGGTGGATGCCATTTTGGCGACCAGCTTGTTCGCCGCGATGCCGACGGAACAGGTGATGTTGTAGCGCAAGGCCACCTGCTCACGTATCCACGCCCCAATGGCACTGGGACTGCCCCACTGCAGCAACGCTCCGGAAACGTCCATATAGCATTCGTCGACCGATACCTGTTCGATGCGGTCGGTAATCCGGCTGAACACTTCCTTGAAAATGCGATGCGACATCGCGCGATAGTAGCGCATGTCGACCGGAAGGAAAATTCCGTTCGGGCATAGCTTTTGAGCCCTGGAACTTGCCATGGCCGAGTTGATGCCGTATTGCCGCGCCTCATAGCTGGCCGCAGACACCACCGAACGATTGCCCACGCCGATGACCACCGGCTTGCCGCGGTACTCCGGATGCCGAGCCACTTCCAAAGACGCGTAGAAAGCATCCATGTCGATATGCAGCACCGTGCATCCAGCCTCGTCATGACCCCAGTCACATTTGGCTGCTGCGATTCTCGGTGCGGTACTCATGATTCCATGATAGCTGTTTTCACGTTCTACTGAAACAAATGTTCGAATGTCGCAGTTTATCTTATGAAACCGGCGTGTCGACAGTTGCGATTCCATAAGGCACACACATGCATACAGCACGGATTTTTCCTTGATGCTCCAACGTTCTTCCATCTTTTTTTCGAGATATGGTGTTTCGCTCGCAGATAGATGGTATAGTTACGTGCTGTTGCGCCGTGAAAACGGTAAAACAGTGGAGTCATGCCTGAGTGGCCGATAGGGGCACCCTGCTAAGGTGTTAGTCGTTTTTAGCGGCTCGAGGGTTCGAATCCCTCTGACTCCGCCTTGAGGGTTTTCGGAGAAATCCGGAGGCCCTTTTTTCATGCCAAAACGGTGAAATACCAACGATTTCAAGGCATACGGCGCAAACAGAGAATGTACGGAAATGTACGCCAATGTCAACATTTCCGGTACCCAGCAAGGTACCCGAGTTGAGTACCCAACAAGACATACTGGATTTATGCACACCGGAAAGAAAAAGCCCTCGTAGAAGCCGACAAAGCCGAAATCCAACTTGGGGTAGCCCAGCCGACCGGAAACGCGAGGAAACCGCCATAGAACGCCGTAGAGTGCTGTTCTGCGACTACATGGAAACCTCTTTCCTTCCCTCGTGGATCGAATACAAATCCGACGGCGGCATCCAACGCGACGATACACATGGGCGACGCCATGACCGACATGCTCAAACAGCAGATAAACGGCAAGGCTCCTACCGACTGCGTGATATCCGCCCGACGCCGAACAGGGTCTTTAATGGCCCGAGCCTCCGCGAGACGCCACCGACGAACCAGACGACAGAAACGGTGAAAAGTCGGATAATCAGTCTCGAAATCCTCCTGCACGCGCAACGGCAAATCATTATGCGGCAGGGACGATCCGCAAAGACCGTCCCTGTTTACATATCAGTATTTATACATCAACGGCATGCCGTCACAGGCCAAATGCTTTTCGATCCGTTTCGGTAAGCCAATCCGTCCGCATGCCCGGTTCTTGGCACAAATGCATGGCGGGGCATTCCTCACCGATGCAAGGATCCCATACAGGAAGCGGCGTTCCGTCACGGTCCGTTCCGTTGGGATCGCCATTGGCGGCGAAATTGGTCCAGTACAGCCCCATTCGCCTTGCCAGATCGTAATGCCATCCAACGAACGGACGCCAGCATTTCGCAAGGCTTCCAAAGGAGAACCACAGATCGGACGAGTGAAAGGCTCCGGCATCATCCCCCGGCATAGCGACATCGAAATGATAGTAGTATGGCGCGGTCCCACCGCTTGCGGTCCATTTGCGGATCAACGTGAGATTGCCGAGCTGGCCGACATGCACAGGCTTCCCATCTTCAGTCGAAGCGATGAACTCATTGGTCGTGTTGCCGACCAGCATGTCGACGTTGTTGGCCTTGCAGCCCTCGACGATACGCTCCTCCTGATCGGGAAGGAACAGGCCGTCCACGCATGGCACCCAATTGACGATCATCGACCAGTCATCTTCACGTCCGCTGTCCGGTGGAACAGGCAGGGACTCGGCGGCTTCCAATACCGTTCGGGCCGGGATTGCACGGGCCTGCTCCAGCGTGGAGACACCCAATGCTTCGAACAGACGGATTCCGTTGGCCTGCGCATGCTCCAGCGTGTCCTGCCGCGCATTGAAATACCCTAAGCCTGCACCGGATTGCATGATGGCTTTCTGAAACAGGCCATGATTCATCGGCGAGCAGATCTGGGCCAAGACGCTGGCGGCACCGGCCGATTGGCCGAAAACCGTGATGTTTTCCGGATCTCCGCCGAACTTCGCGATGTTTTCCTTCACCCATTGGATTCCGGCACGCTGATCCAGGAATCCGAAATTCGCATATGATTCGCCATCGCCGCGTTCTACGGCCTCCTCATGCAACAAAGGGTGCGTCATAAACCCAAATGCATTCAGACGATAGGCCACACTGACCACAACGACGCCGTTCGCGGCGAGACGTGTGCCGTCGAATTCCTTTTCAAATGTGCCGCCGCATTGATAGGCTCCGCCGTAGATCCAGACCATGACCGGCAGCTTTTCGGAGGCTACCATGCTATCCGCGCCATATCCGCGTAATGCCGGAGTCCAAATATTCAGGTAGAGGCAATCCTCGCTCATCGGCACGGCCGGATCGGTGCCCCATTCACGATCATAGAAATCATCGGAGGCACCCGGCGTCGGCTGCATCGCGGTAGGCCCAAAATCGAAGGCTTGCAGCACACCATCCCATGGCAGGGCCGGCTGCGGCGCACGCCAGCGCAGACCGCCGACGGGAGGCTGGGCGAACGGGACCCCTCGGAACACGGTGATGCCCTGATCTTCAGCCGCCAAGCCTTCGACAGTTCCCTGCGCCACTATGACCTGACGCTTCATTGCTCTCTTTCCTTCGTATCCGGCGTCGAATACGCGAAGTCGTAAAAATCGGCGATTCCACCAGTCTCTTTTGTCGAATACAGGAACAATCCGATACGGCAACCTGTGAAATGATCCATTTTGAAGATCATCCGGTGCGCTGTCCCCAATGGACACCATTCGGATTCCGGCGTATCCGCATCGCGGTAGAAGAACGTCACTTCATCCTTGCAATCGGTGAAATCATATACCGCGCGCAGGCGTATGCAATCCGCATCCGCCATGATTTCCGCATCCGTTACGGCTGGACTGTCCCAATCATCGTCGGAGAAGATGGAATCGTCATTCGCCGGCTTGTATTGGACGGTCAGCATCGTGCGGCCGTTCCTTCGCATAAGCGCGATGTAGGAATAGCATCCTTGGAACGCCGCCAATCCGGCGAAGTCGCCATCATGCAATGTCGACGCGTCGACGGTGACTTCGGCCACCGTCACCGGCCCCATCGTGCGCTGCGTCAGCGTGTTCCATGCATGATTGAGATTCGAGCTGATGCGTCCGGAATGCAGGCGGAATGCTCCCGGACGTTCCGTCAGTGACCAGTATTCGTTATGTGGGATGTGATTGAACTGCCAGTATGGCTGCAAACAGTTGGCATCGACTCCGCCTTCGGCATTATGCCGGGCTATGAATTCGCTGCCGTTGATGGGCGTGACAGGTTCGGCACAGCTTGCAGCCGGCACGCTGACCGACTGCGGCACTTTGCCGTTCTCGCCGACGACGGGGAATCCGTCCTCGCCGAACCGCATCGGCATCAGTATCGGCACGCGTCCCACACCGCCGCGGTCCTGCATCATGAATGCATACCAGTCGCCGTCCGGAGTGTCCACCATACCGCCTTGCGCGACTCCGTAACCATGGAAGGACAGGTCGTCGTCGATAATTTCACGCACTTCGAAAGCGCCATCCAAGGATTCGGCCATCAAGCAGGCTTCTGTTTTGCCCTTGCCTTGCGGGAAGTGACAGGTGAAGACGTAATAGCGTCCATCATGCTTGTACAGGTGACTGCCCTCATAACCAAGGTCAGCCTGCGGATCGTCCTGTACGATGACCCGGTCGAGCCCACCCGGCATCGGCCCGCTTAATTCAGGATTCAACTCCGTGATGCGCAATGTCGACTGCCCATGTACGACATAGGCTCGATCATCGTCGTCAAAGAACAGTCCGCTGTCGTAATAGAAGCCGTCAAGCTCACGCTTTCGCCATGGGCCGCATGGATCGTCCGCCGTCAGCAGATAGCTGGCATGCGTATCGTTGGCGGCGAACAACACATACCAGGTGCCCCGATGGTAACGCAGTGACGGCGCCCACATGCCTCGACCGTAGGCGTTGGCACCTTCACATTCCAAACGTTCTTCAGGGGTATCCGCCACGATATTCAATGCGTGCACAATGAATTCCCAATGCACTAGGTCATAGCTGCGCAGAATATCGCACCCGGGTGTGAAATGCATAGTCGTAGTGGCCATGTAATACACGTCCCCGACCCGGATGATGTCTGGATCAGGAAAATCCGTGTAGACCATAGGATTAGTTGAGGTAATCATCATTCATACCAATACTTTCCGCTCAACGCCAGCATGGCGAAAGCATAGAGGAAATTGTCATAGTAACGACGCGTGCCGGTTCGCATCGGCGTATTCCACAGCATGCGCACCCATTCACGGGCATTATGCTCCGCGTCGGGCTGGGCCGAATGCACCGCCGCAAGTGCGCCTTGCGCGGTCGCGGCCAGGAATCCGACCGGATGAAGCACGACCTCGTCCACGGCGGTGCCGTCGATGGCGTAGACGCTAGTACGGTCGTGGGTCAGGAAGAATCGCTGCAGCGCGGCGACGCGGTCGCACAGCACTTCCTGCGGACCGTTCCAGGCTACATCCAGTCCGATATTCGCCGCAGTACGGTAGGCGTCGGAATAGAAATGCCAATGATTGGACTCGTCGACATGCGGCTTTCCGTCATAATCCGCGTATTCAGCGTTCATGCCGGTCCGCTCGTCGCAGGCCGCCTGCAGATAGCGACGGCTTGCGGCAGCTGCCTCATGCCAAAATGGACGGTCTTCTTCGTCGGCCTCTTCGGCGAATACTTCATAGAAGTGCGGCAGATGGTAGGACGGATCGCTCCACTCGGTTTCCGGAATGAACTTGATGAGCTTGTTGTCGGGATTCCACATGGGCTCGCCGTCGTAGCGTTCGCCCTTATGAACGCAATATCTCAAGATCTCGCGTCCCCATGCGGAATATTCGTAGATATCCTCGCCATCACCCCAGCGACGGGAGGCGAGGAACAGATCCATCGCGAAATATTCCTCGCCGTCAGGTGCAGGACCATTCGAGTTCGGCGTACCGTCCGGCGCGACCGACCATGCGAAATAATGCGCATGATGACCGTCCTCCATGTACATGTGACGCATTACCCAGCCCCACAGCTTGTCGAATACGTCCTTACGGTCGTATTGCAGGGCGATCATCATCGCATAGCTCATACCCTCGGTACGTACATCGTTGTTGCCGGTGTCCATCACATAGGCAAGACCTTCGTCGTTCTCCGAATAGAATTTGTTCGGACCTTCGAAAATTTCATGCCAGACCTGTGACACGCGCTTATCGATGGCGTCCTGGGCATATCCGCACTGTGCGAACATGGACTCGCCCAATGTCTTGCTGGTATCGGTTGCATTTGTCATATCAGTTGTTCCATTCCCAGATTTGGATGCGATTCTCTCCGGAGACAAGACCATTCAACGCCCCGGCCTTACGTTCCGTTGCCGTCAAGGCTTGTCCCAGCAAGTCGGTGTCCAGCACATAGTCACTGCCATCGGGCTGTTCATAGCGTTCCTCCGCGATGCGAGGCACGCCGAGCATATCGCTGGTGACGACCTGCATCCTGGTATCAGCGACGGCCTGTGGCACAGTGCACTGCAGGTACAGTCCATCGGGTTCTTCGACCAATGTCACCGGCATGGGCTCATCACACGCAACGCTCGTGGAGGCGGTGCCGCCGAAGAACGGGGCGTCCTCCTGCATGCGCTCCGAATCGTCGGCCGCACCTTCCTGCTTGTTCAGCCCCTGTGCGCCGGACAGATAGATGTTGCCACCCGCGTATAGAGACTGCAGAGGATTGCGCTCGCCACCACCCTGCGAAGGATCTGCCCACATGGCCCGCTGGCGTTCCAAGTATTCATGCATCGACATCGGGCAATCGCTGTAGGCAGACAAACCATACTCACCGACGGTCGGTTTCACCGGTTGCGGCGCGAACATGTTGTTCAGCCAACGCTCATCGCCGCCAGATACCACAGCGCACCCGGCCACCTCGGTGGTGTGCGGATAGTGATACGGCGTAGAACGGTCGGGGACGGTATGCGGTTCAATGCCGCCGCAAATCAGATTGTTGACGAAGGCACCACCTTGCGACCAGTTCTGGAACATCACCGGCGAGGCGAAAACGTTATTGTCCACCAGATACGGCCCATGACTCACTTCAATCATGAGGTCACGGACGTTATCGTGGAACACATTGCGCGTGATGCGCGTGCCCTGCGTCTGCCAATCCATCCACATGCCCAGCGAGCAGTCGTGGATGTTGTTGTTGGCAATGACCGTATCCAATGCGGCATGGAATTTGATGCCAGCGACCTCCCATCCGAAGAATTCACGCTTCAACGCAATGTGATGGACATGGTTATGCTCGATACGGCAGAATGCGCTGCCCATATGTCCGACGATGGCATTCTGTCCACACTCGTAGATGTCGTTGTTGCGTACGATATGACCGCCGATCAGCCCCTTTTCCCAGCCGATGCGACGGGCCTTGAACACGGCCTCCAACTGGTACTGGTAACCGGTCTTGCGCTCGGTTTTCGCCCACTCGTTGTCGCCGGATGAGATTTCCTTGCCCAATGACACCGCGGAGAATTTGGCGTCATGCAGCACGTTGTCTTCGATGATCCAGCCATACGACCAGTTCGGGCCGATCATGCCCCACTGCTGCGAGGTAGGCGGCGCCCAATCTCCAGTGGCCTGCGCCATTTCAAAGCCACGCACGGTGATGTAGTTGACATGGTTGTGGGAAGGGAAGAAGCATGTGCGACGAACACTGACCTCCACCAGTTCCTCATTCGGATCGGCACCTTGGAAATTCGCCCAGATCGTTGTGGTGCCGGCATTCTCGTCCACTTCGGCATGCCATACATAACGTGTACGGTCCACATCCGGCACAGGGCAGGGAATCTTCAACGCGAAATCCTCATCCGTATCACGCGGCTGCGGATCGTATACGCCTTCCAACGTCGTCGATTCGAAGAAGGAAACACCGTTGAGATACACATCGCCAAGATGTTTGTCCGGATCCTCGCCGAACTTGGGCATTTCCAGCCAGTCACCGAAAATCGGGGTCGCGAATGGATTGAAATCCCCGAACATCGTATTATCAAGCATCACCGTCCACACATGCGGATGATAGGCCAATTCCGTCCAGCCCTGCACGCATTCCGAGCCTTTGATAACCGGCCGTGCTTCGCCTTCGGCTCCGCAGTAGGTGATGCGCTCATATTCACTCAGACCGCCGCGTTTCGGATCGACTTGTTCGCGGTATACGCCTTCATGCACGATTACCGTATCACCCGGAGAGGCCATCTGCGCGGCCTTGGAAATCGTGGCGAACGGATGCTCCACGTCGCCGCACGCAGCATCGCTGCCGGTTGGTTTGACATGGTATTCAAACTTCATTGCTGAATCTCCTTATCCAATATCGGATGTGGGAATACAAAGTCTTTCTCCTTTGGCGACATGCACGAACACACATCTTCATGTTTCGTAAATGCTTTAGCATTTCAGTCAAAGCATCGCTTGATTATATGACTTGACTTTCAAGAAAGTCAAGTCACTTAACTAAATACTTAAAATTTTTGTTACGAAAGTTCTATATGCAAATATTTACGAAACTTTCGAATAGATTTAAGTATTCCAAAAGCAGAAAATTACAGGCTTCCGCCCAAACACAATTAACTGCGAAAACTATTTACGCCGTCCCCGGCAATAGCGTTATCATCGATGCTTCATTGTCCGACAAACTGACACTGTACTGGGGAGAGCTCTCTCACTGCGCCACTCGCACGCCCGGTTCCGTTACCACCATCGCCGTGTTCCACAACGTCAAAGCGCGCCGTTATTCATCACGCAGCCTTGACCAATCGCAATCGGGTTCCAAAGTATAGTTCGGCAATTGGGCGAATATGAATGGTAGTTCCGGACGCTTGAACAGCGCACGCCACTCCTGGATCAGCGACATCAACAGCTGCGCATAACCATAAGACGCATGGGCGTTGGACTCCCTCTGACTCCGCAGATAAAGGGCTTCCAGCAATTGCCGGAAGCCCTCTTGCATATCGGCTTAGCACGCCAAGCGTTCAGCGGCGGAAGCGATTGCCCCGTCGCTGGCGGTGGCGGAGAAGCGCAGATATTCCGGCGCACCATAGAACTCGCCGGGGCTGGCGATGATGCCGATTTTGGCAAGCTGTTCCATATCGGTCCAGCAATCGCCCGACTTGGCTCTCACCCACACATACAACGCACCTTCCGGCATGTCGGTACAGTATCCGTAAGCACGCAACGCGCCCACCAACACGCCGAGACGTTCCCGATAGCGCGCATGCTGAACCTTGACGGATTCCAGATCACGCAATCCGGCAGCCATCGCAGCCTGCACCGGACCGGGAATAATCTGACCAATCTGCTTGCGATATGCATTCATCGACGCAATCAAAGACTCATCTCCGGCAATGAACGCGGTACGATACCCAGCCATATTGCTCTGCTTACTCAACGAATAAAGCACCAGCACGCCCTCTGCGGAGCCCAAACACACATCGCCACGCAGCGCGCACGGCGTCGACGCAAGAGAATCAGCATCACCTTCAGCACCATTCACGGCGTCCCTCCACTGCATCAGCGCATAGCATTCGTCGGAAAGCACCACCGCGCCGATCTCACGCGCAGCTGCGACAATGCCAGCCATCTGCTCAGCCGAATACACCTCGCCCGTCGGATTGCAAGGGGAATTCACCCACACCGCTTTGACGCCAGGCACATTGCGCCACGACGCGACATCAGCCACATCGTCGACCTTAAGCACCTGCGCCCCAGCCAACTGCGTGCCGATCTCATACGTCGGATACGAAACCTTCGGCTGCACCACAACATCATCCTCGCCGAAATGCAACAGCGACGCCATCAACGCAACACCCTCTTTGGAACCAACGGTAGGCACCACATCAGCATGAATCGCCTTCAAATCAACATCGCGGGTCACCGAAAACCATTCAGCAATCGCAGCACGTAGATCGGCAGTACCTGCAGTAACCGGATATCCATACGCATTCGGATCATTCGCCGCCACTGCGAGCGCCTTGCGCACCGAATCGGGCACGGGATCGACGGGAGACCCCACGGACAGGTCGATCATGCCTCCGAACGCGGCCTTTGCCGTGCGCTTGTATGCTGCGATACGCGACCAATCGTATGGCGAAGAAAACTCATGAAAGCCCATCGTGAAAACTCCTTAATAACCCTCTATAAACAAAATATGCGGCCTCTTCCAACGGGAAAAGGCCGCGTTCAAATGCCAATCACTGATTTTGCGGCGGCAGAGCAGCTACCTGCTCCGGATCCTTGCCGATCGGGCCGGCTGCGGAAGCGCCGCCCATATCGCCGACTTCAGCGAAGAAGCTGACTGCGGCATCCTTGTACCAGGCCCACTCGTCTGGCAGATCATCTTCATAGAAGATGGCTTCGGTCGGACACACCGGTTCGCATGCGCCGCAATCCACGCATTCGTTCGGATTGATATACAGGGAACGGGAGCCCTCGTAGATGCAATCGACCGGGCATTCGTCCACGCAGGCCTTGTCTTTGACATCGACGCACGGCTGAGCGACAACGTATGGCATGGTTACCTCCTTAACACTTACCGCTCAAGATTACTCTTGATTGCCAACTTCCAGCTCTCCCGTGCCGAGTCGGGCGTGGCGGTAGCCGTAGCCGAAGTAGATGCAGAAGCCGACCGCAAGCCAGACCACGAATCGAATCCAGGTGAGCACGCTCAGGTTGAGCATGAGCCAGATGTTGGCGAGCGCGATGAGGATAGGGACCCATGGATTGCCGGGGATTTTGAAGACTCGCTTCAGATCGGGGCGCTTCTTGCGCATGATCGGAATAGAGATGGAAACAAGGGTGAATGCCGACAGTGTGCCGATGTTCACCATGTCGGCAAGGATGCTGACGTTGCAGCTGGCTGCGATGAGTGCCATGAGCACGCCGACGGCAATCTGCAGACGTACTGGAGTGCCGTGCTTGCCTGTGTGACTGAGCGGGCGCGGCAGCAGGCCGTCTCGGCTCATGGCGAACACCACGCGAGTCAGGCCGAGCAGCAGCACCATGACCACGGTGGCCAGACCGATCACAATGCCAAAACTGATGATTTTGGCGGCCCAGTCAGCGCCGACCATTTCAAATGCTGTGGCGAGCGACGGGTCTTTCTGCTTGGCGAGGTCTTTGTAGGAGACCATGCCGGTGGTGACGATGGCGACGAGGGTGTAGAGCACGATGATCAGTCCCATGCCCACGCCGATGCCCAGCGGAACGTTCTTCTTCGGGTTGATGGTTTCCTCGGAGGTGGTGGCGACCACATCGAAGCCGAGGAACGCGAAGAACACGAGGGCCGCGCCGGAAATGATGCCGGTGATGCCGTAGATGCTGGGGGTCATGCCGGTGACCCACTGCCATAATGGCTGTTCCATGGTTGCGGTCAAGCCGGATCCGGTGGTGGCTGCCGGTTCGCTCGGTGGGATGAATGGGGTGAAGTTTTCGGCTTTGACGTAGAAGAAGCCGACGATCACGACGAATAGCACGATGGCGATTTTCAGTATGGTGAGCGCGCCGTCTACGCGTGCGCCGATTTTCGTGCCGCATACCAAGAGTGTCGTGAAGAAGGCCACGACGATGATTGGCGCGAAATCGAAATTAAATGATCCGAAGGTGACGTTGGTATTGATGTTCCATCCGACAAGTCGGAAGAAATCGTTGAGATAGACGCCCCAATATTTGGATACGACGGAGCCTGCCATCAGCATTTCAAGGATCAGATCCCAGCCGATCACCCATGCGACGATCTCACCGACAGTGGTATAGGTGAAGGTGTAGGCAGATCCCGCAACCGGAATCATGGACGCGAATTCGGCGTAGCACATTACGGCCGCACCGCATACCACGCCGGCGATGAGGAAGCTGATGATCACGGCTGGGCCCGCATGGAAGGCTGCCGCCTGGGCGCCGATGGAGAAGATGCCCGCACCGACGGCCACTGCCACGCCCATAATGGCCAGATCCCACCAGGTCAGGTCTCGTTTCAGGGAGCGCCCCGACTCCCCCGTTTCCGCCAATGTCTGTTCGACGGATTTCTTACGTAATATGTTCATTATGTTTCCCTCTCCCTTCGTTCTTACGTTTACTTGAGGCTCATGCCGATGACGACCGGTTCCGGAACGAGACGGATGCCGTACGTCTGTTCGACACCATCCTGCACGGTTTTGGCAAGTTTCACGATGTCGGCTGCCGAAGCTCCTCCTCGGTTGGTCAATGCCAGCGTATGCATGGTGGACAGACCCGCAGTAGCGTTTTCGCTGATTTTGTAGCCTTTATGGAAGCCTGCATGATCGATAAGCCATGCTGCGGATGTTTTGACTCCTGACGTGCCATCCGGCAGGGTCGCACTGAATCGAGGCGCGTCTTCGGGAAGTCTGGCCGCCTGCTCTTCGCTCAGAATTGGATTCATGAAGAAGCTGCCGCAGCTATGGCGATTGTAGTCGGGTTCGTCATTGCCTGCCTGTATGCGTTGCGCATTATGGGCAATGGCGACCAGTTCGCTTTTTTTGGTGCCGCGCATGGCCTCGGTCAGGTAACGGTGGGAATCCTCAAGCATGCCCTTGGAGGCACGTACTTTCAATACCGCGTGACGAATATCCGTTGTCGACATGCGTTCGCCCACTTCCACGCCCAATGCTTTGGCAAGCTGCCCGTAGCCTACCACGCCGGTTGCGCTGTGATGCAGCGCGAAGGTTACGGACAGTACCACGTAGCGCGGTGTCGGGAAGAAGTCGGCCGCAGGCGTTGCCGGAGCGCTGTACATGCTGGCTTTGAGCGCACTCATACGGTACCCGAAATGCAGTTCCTGATTGGTGAGCTCTTTGATCTGCTTGTCTTTGCGGTCCCAGACTTCCACGCTTTCGACGCTGGATGCGACCTCCTGTCCGTATGCGCCGATATTCTGCACCACCGACGCGCCGACGGTGCCTGGAATTCCGGAAAGTCCTTCCACGCCTTCCAAGCCAAGTCCGACGCAGTAGTCAACGAAATCATCCCAATTGCAGCCGGCTTCGGCGTTGACATGCACGATTTTTTCGTCGTTTTCGGCAGGCGCTGCCTCATCAAGCACACTTACGGCGCGTCGCGCATCACGGACCACGACGCCATTGAACGGCGTGTCGGCCACGAGCATGTTGGATCCGCCTCCGATCACGCACAACGGCAAGCCTTTGACGTCGGCATCCTCGACGGCTTCGATAACGCCGACACGCGAAGTCGGTTCGATAAAGGATGCAATTGGTCCGCCTACGGCGATAGTGGTGAGATCTGCGAAATTGGTCATGGTGATTAGCTTAGCGTGCGGGGAAGGCAGTTGGAAAAGTGCTAAGAGGGTTTCGGAAAAAACAAAAAAACCCGACCAATTGGTCGGGTTGAAAGCTTTGAACTCGTTCAGCGGGTCTCGCGATGCACGGTCTGCTTGCCGCAGCGGGAGCAGAACTTCTTCAGCTCAAGACGATCCGGCGTATTACGGCGGTTCTTCGTCGTGATGTAGTTACGCTCCTTGCACTCGGTGCATGCCAGCGTGATGCCCGGACGAATGTCGGCGCTCTTGCTTGCCATCTAAGTTCACCTCTTGTGGTTCGTTGCTATGCCGACGTTCCGTCGACCTTTGTAGCGAGAAAGAGACTCGAACTCTTGACCTTACGATTATGAGTCGTACGCTCTAGCCAGCTGAGCTATCCCGCCATGAGAGCCTCGAGTGAGAATCGGACTCACGACCTCTTCCTTACCAAGGAAGTGCTCTACCACTGAGCTATCGAGGCGTGGCGGATAGTGGATTCGAACCACTGAAGCACGAGGCGACTGATTTACAGTCAGTTCCCTTTGACCGCTTGGGAAATCCGCCGTGCTGCCTGTTTGGTTGAACCCGAACCGGCAACCCGTTTAGTATGCCACAGACCATGCGATTAACGCAAATACGGCGTGTCGCGGAAACCAGAAATGCTCACAATCGTTGGAATTCCAACGTTTCATAGCTATCAGCCGCATATGTGCGCAAATCAGGGCAAATCCTCACGAAAAAACTTTCCGGAAGGAAAAATCATGAGTTTTTCTTCCGGCCCTCCTCCCTGGACCGACTAAACAGCGATGTCGGGAACAGCGCACGCAGCGTCAAACGCAACCTTCGAGGCATGCGATGCGCAGAATCATCGTCGATATCGCAATCGCCATTGCGCAGACAATCGCACACCTTGCACACCTGGACGGCCGACACGCATCCCATTGCAGAAACTTCGAGTGCTTGAAGGTAAAAAAGACCCCGTCACCGCAACGATTGTTCACCAATCGTCCGCTGACGGGGTCTTCAAACAGCTACGCGCTACGCTCAGCCGAGAATGGCCAGGATATCGCGGGAGGAAACGATCAGGTAATCCTCACCCTGATAGTGCACCTCGGTGCCGCCATACTTGGAGTACAGCACCTTATCGCCGACCTTGACGTCGACCGGAATGCGCTCGCCGGCATCGTTACGACGGCCCGGGCCAACAGCCAGGACTTCACCCTGCTGCGGCTTCTCCTTGGCATTGTCCGGAATGAACAGACCGGATGCGGTCTGGGTTTCGGCTTCCGCCTGCTTGACGATGATCTTGTCTTCCAACGGTGTGAGTGAGATCGACACTGTGGACCTCCTCTTTCTAAGAGAAATCGTTACTTACCGCGCCGGGACCCGCTTGCAAGAGGCTGACGATCACTTACGGCGTCGTCCTTTCGCGCTGAAACATATCCTAGCGCGATTATTAGCACTCTGCCAACTCGAGTGCTAACGCCGAGAGCTAAATCTACGAAAAGAGCCTGAAACCATACGGTTTCAGGCTGATGTTCTTTACGCTTGTTTGCACGTTTCGTGCGTTTCGCGCGTTCGCTTCCCTCCGTCACGCCCCACGACGGGCCATGATGGACGACAAACCCACACCCAAGGAATCGGAGGTGACGCTGGGAGCCTCAACGTCGGCGCTGACCTCGGAGTCGTGGAATCCCACGGCATCCACGTCCTGCAGATGAACGCCGGCCTCCACGCGGGCGGCCGCCTCGTCGGCATCCATGCTGCTCATCGCGTCGGAAGGCACAATCAACGGCTCGACATTGCCAGAAACCGCACTCTCAGCCGGAGGCACAGCCTTGGCCACCTGACGGGTGGATTTGATCTCCATGCTTTCCGGAGCGGCTGGCGCGATATCATTGCCATTACGCGGCGCGCCCAGCGAAAACGAAATCAGATCCTGCGACGCACCGGCCACGGCGGACGAATCCGTATCGTATGCATCCGCGCCCTCGGCTTTGGCGATTTCATCACGCTCATCGTGGATGGACAGACCGTTCTTCTTATCCGACACGACCTGCGCATCCACAACGTTCGGTTCCGCAGCGGATTTCGCTTCGGATTCCTCCTTGCGCTTGCTTACGGCGGCATCATGGTCGGCCTTGCCACGATCGATCGCCTGACGAATCTCACCTTCCGGCATGACATCGGTCGGCACTTGAGATTCGGCAATCCTACGAATTTCAGCAAGCTCCTGCGCCTGCAAACGAGCGCGTTCCGCCTGCTCCTCCTGGGCACGCTTGCGCTCCGCCATAGCCCGCTTCCTCATCTTGGAACGATACTTGGCGACCTTGTGCTCCCACGCTGCGGCCTGCTTGGCGGCCCTCACCCCCAAAGCGAGCACTCCGGCAAGCAACGCGGCGGGAATCAAAGCGAACGACGGACTGAAATGCAACACAAACGCGCACACCAACACGGCGATTGTGATCACCAGCATCGAGACAACAATAATCCGTCTTCTGCGGATCGCGGCACGACGAAGGGCACGGACATGCGCAATCCTTTCGTCGGTCAGCTTGCCCTCATGCGTCTCGTTGGACTGCATTATTGCCCCTTTCGCCTTTGCGGCGGTCTTATCGGAGAATCGCGTTCCACTGTCGGCATCCACCAGATGCAGCGACGGCGAAAAGCGGTCCTCTCGGTGCTCGATTACCCGCTTCATGCCTTTGACCGTCCGTTTGGGCAGCCAGAAAGCCATGAGAATAATCACAATCGCAAGCACCACAACCGTGCTTAACGATTCATAACCCATAACTCACAAGAATAGGAGACATTCCGACATTCTTCGGGGCACACGCCCCCGCGTGTCTCGAACATGTTCGTCGAAAGTGCGTGTCGAGCCTCTCCAACGACTCACTCGCCCATCAACCGTGCGGTGAAACCGTTTGGTGCGCACTCCGGCAGCAGCGCATACGATTCATGATCACGCCATTGTCCGTTAACGAACATGTACGATTTGCGCACACCCTCATAACATGCTCCCACCTTGAGCGCGACCTTGCGGGAACGCTCGTTTTCGGGAAGCAGGTCGATTTCCATACGATGCAATTGCGGTCCGGAGGGGTCGAACATCGCCCAATCAGCCAACAACGCGACGGCCATAGGAGCATATCCACGACCTGCGCAACGCTCGTCGATCCAGTAGCCGACCACGCCAGTACGCATGGCGCCGTAGCAGATCGCTCCCAACGAAATCTGGCCGACGATACGCCCATGATGCTCGATGACGAACACCACTCCGGTACCGTTTCGCTCGTTGCGCCGCATCGCGCGCACCCACTCATTGAACGACATCGACGCGCCATGCAACGGGTCTCCGGATTCCCACGGCTTCAGCCAGTCGTCATTACGCCAACGGACGTCGTTCCATTCATCGCAGTCGTCGAAGGTCAGCGGCCGCAGAATTATGGGAACGTGAAGCCCATGCGATTGGATGAAACGCGGAACATCGATGGCATTGGATTCCGAACGCATCATGCCGCGCAAAGATTGCAAAATCGTCACGCCTTCATTCTGCCATGCGCATAACATTTTCGTTTTCGCGCAACCATCCCGTGGTAGAACATGCGATATGACCCCGAATATGCAAACCGATGCCGCAGGCGACGGCACGCGTGACGAAGCCTTAGCACAACGCGAGCTGAAAAGGCAATGGCGCAAGACCGCAATCGCAAGAAGAAGACGGACGAACCCTGAGGAACGGCTGGAAGCCGGCAGAAAACTGGCCGAACAGGCACGGCAGGCGAATCTCATCCATTCATTCACCACGGTGGCCGCATTCGCATCCATGGGCAGCGAAATGTCGATGACACCGATGCTGCAGACGCTTTTCGATTCAAACTGCCGCATACTCGTTCCACGGCTTGGAAAAGGCACGGATATTGGTTGGAGCGAGCTTGACAGCATCCACGATCTGCACGATCAGACCAACAGCGACGGCTCCATCAACACGCATCGTCCGCAGGAACCCAGCAACAGCGCATGTGGGCCCGAAGCGTTGAAAGACGCTGGACTGATCATCGTTCCCGCTTTTGCCGTCGATCATGAGGGATTCCGTTTGGGGCGCGGCGGAGGATGGTACGACCGGGCGCTTGAATACCGTGCAATCGGAGCGCGCGTGGTGGCGGTCTGCTGGCCTTGGGAGCCGACCGACGAGCCAGTGCCGCATGAGGCGCACGACATTCCCGTCAATGGAGTACTTACGCCGAATGGATTCACGGAGGTTCGCCAATAAACCATTCGTGAATAAGACGTTCATGCGGCCGTCTCAGGGAGCGTACTAGGATATGTCCCGTTAAGAAATTTGAGAATCTGGTTGAAGCGAGGATACTTTGCCTACTTATCATTACCGTTGCAAGAACTGCAACTACGATTTCACCGAGCAGCAGTCGTTCACCGACGATCCGATCACCATCTGCCCCGAATGTGGCGAGGAACAGGTCCATAAGGTGTATTCCGCGCCGCCGATCGAATTCAAGGGATCTGGTTTCTACCGCACCGATAAATCCAAGTGAGCTCAATCACATAATTCAAACAAGCTCAACCCCTTGGAAAACAAGGCGACACGCCGAAGCCTGTGGATAACTCACATCCTCCGACCACAACCCTTGATCCGGCTTGCGCAACAACTATTCGTAAGGTCATCATGCATGCATGGTGACCTTTTTCCATGATTTGTTGCAACGTCTGCAGGGCACGGATGGCAGGCGAACAACCGACGGCACGCGGACTGCGCCCTATCGGCGACGAAGGAACGCGCGATTGCACCGGCTGCTCGCCGCGGTCTGTGCCGGACTTGCCATGTTCGCAGCCCTGCAGTGCGTGCGATTGACGATTTCCACGCAACCGGTTGTCGTCGCCGCGCAGACCATTGCGAAAGGCAGCGTGATTACCGCGGATTCGCTCGCATTGCGCGATCTTCCGTATGACGAGGCCTTACGTAACGTTTTCCAGGATTGCGACGATGCCGTCGGGCTAATCGCCCAAGTGGACGTTGCGGAAGGCGGCATCGTCACGTCGACCATGGCGCGTGCCTCTCCCGTTGTTCCCGAAGGATACACGGCGATCGAAGTGCGATTGGCGAGTTCCGCCGACAATCTGTCGCTTGGCGATATCGCGACGCTTTCCAGCGCCACGATATTCGGCGAGGCGACACCGGAAACATCACCGGATACGGATGCCGTGACGTTGCGCGAACTATGCTCGGGCGCGATCCTGACCGCAAAACCCTCGCGCGATGCGGACGGCAACACCCTTGCGGTGTTTGCCATGCCTCCTCATGAAGCGGCGACCGTTCTGCAGGCCCAAGAATACAGCGCGATTATCGCCATCGTCAGTTCGTGATGACAGCGAGGCGAATCCCAGGCGAATGTCAGTGTCCCCGCTCGGAGAACACGCCCCAATGCGGCGGCAATTCGCCCAGAATACGCTTGTCGTCGTCCGCATTGCGCTGACGTTCGGTGAGCACATCGGACGGTTCGAGCTTAACGCCGTCCGCATCGAACAGCTCCGTGCCTTGGCGGACCACACGCTTGTGCTTGCGTGCCGTTCGGCGAGTGGCGCAATAGCCGGACACCACGCGAACGGCAGACTGGTCGGTTTCCTGGGAAGACTCCTGCGGAGAATGCTCGTCGACGCTCATCTGGACGATCATTTGACCTCCTGATACAGGTCGCTCAAGCGTGCCACGATGCGGTCCACTTCCTTGTCTGGATTCACGAACGCGCCGACGCTCCACACGGTCATAACGGACCAGCCAAGCGATTCGATGTTCTGCAAAAGCACGCGGTGACGTTCCCTGGTGGACTGCAATCCCATGAATTGCGCGTCGTCGGTGAGCACCGCCAACGCGAACGGCTTGTCGTTCAGACCGACCACTAGCGGCAGCTTGGATCCATTGTCGAAACCATAATCGACGGCCACATTCAGTCCACGGGCTCGAATGCGATCGGCAAGATCGTTGAGAAGCACGTTCGAGCCGGTCATCTTGACGGCGGGACGCACCACGCTGTCATCAAGCTGCTCCGCCCAACGAAGCACGGTCTTCAGCATCTTCGGACCAGCCTGGTGCAGACGTTCGTCGTCCATGTCGGACGACGAGAACGCGGACACGATGTCAAGATGGCGGTCCGGCACGGCCAATGCGTCCAACAACATGCCTCGCCCGCCTTCGGATTCCAACGCTCCGAACTGCTGCAGCAGTCGCCCATGGGAGGTTTTCGCATAGCACATCGCAAGAATCGCGTCAGTGGCATGCGCACCGGCCACGTCGGAAATGTCCACGATGCGCACATGGCGAAGGAACATGCCCATGGCCTTGTTCTTGTTGGCGATGGCCTTGAGCTCTGCCCCCAGTCGGGTGCGGAACGTATGCGTAAGCGTCACCACTGTAAGCATGTATGATGCGGGCACAATGGTAAAACCGGCGGCACGCTTGGTGATCAGCCTGATCACCTCGTCGATCTCCTGCTGGCTGCTTTCCACCAGCCCCGAAGTGATGACCGGCACACCGTTGGCGTCAGCCACGAAATGGTAGGCGATCTCGCCTTGTGCGCCTTCTTTTGCCACGTCGAAAGGTACGGAACCGTAGCCTTCCGATTCCAGGAACGCATTGAGTTTCGGAGCGCGTCGAACAGGACGATTGGCGATTTTCACGCTCGGCAGCAGCGCAATAAGACGCTTCAGACCATCGGATGTGACCGTTTCACGATGTGCGATCACCACCACCTGCTTGGCACGGCTAATGATGCTCAGCAATTCGATGGACTGGATATGCGAGGCCGCATCGATGATGACGACGTCAGCCAACGGCGCCGGATCGGTAATCGCCGCTAGCGTGGCGGGCGGCGCAACAAGAATCGGTTTCGCCGCTGCGAGAATCTGCGGATGCTCCTTGTGCAGGCGATTCAACGAAACATTACGGGAGCCGGCAAGCATGGTATGCAGCAGATTGGCTTCCTGCGTACGCGAGAACAGCATGTCGCATAGGCGACGCATGGATTCCTGCGCCACCATCGGCCCGACCGAACGCACGTGCTCCACGTCGACTTGGGCAAAGCGTTCCGCAGCGCTCTGCAATGCCGAACCATCTTGGTTGGAGATGATGGCGGAGGATTTCACAATATCCTCGAACGCCGTGGTCCACCATGCCAACTGCAGTTCTCCTGCAACGGCATCGTTGGGAATACCACGATTGTTCAGATCCTCAACCAGCTCGTCAAGACCGACCGAGTGGAAGTCACGTTCCAAGCGAGCGCGCTCCGGCAGATTGTCGAGCGCCTGCTTGTCGTCATACAGGGCCTTCAAACGCTCTTCGACCTGGTTGAAATCAACGGTTTCGAGATTGCCTCCCTGCGGGGTTGTGGCAAGCACCGCATTCAACGCGGTCATGTCACGATTGAGATTCTCTTGCGTTTCGATGATATCGTCCAGCTTGGCGGGCAGTACTGGCCAACCGCCATGAGGCACGAACATATGCCACTGATCGGCCTGCTTGGATACCACAAGCAACGCCTCGTGCAGGTTCTCCACCTGTGCGCCGACGCGCAGCATGCCCTTGGCTTCCTTGATGTGGCGGCGACGCTCCCAGAATCCCATGGAACTGCCTTCGGCCTTGCGCTCGGCCTTCGGCTTGGTCGCCTCGATCATGGATGCGATGTCACGTTCGAAGATTTCCGGCTGGAATACGTCAAGCACTCGTCGCAGGTTCTTCAGCACCATGACCTGACGGCCCCACTCCTGCGCGGTCGTTGGAATCGGGAATCCGCAGGTCTGCACCGTGCTGGCCACCTGCTCACGGGTGGCGGGCAGCACCTTGCGCAACAGTTCGACCACACGCTGGTATGCGCTCACCGCTTCCTCTTCGGAATACAGCGAAGCCTTGTACCATGCGGTATCGTTCTCCGTGATGGTGTATTCGCCAAGTTCACCCGCACGCTGCAGTTTCGCAGCCCAATCCTCGATCTTGTCTGCAATGGAATGCGCGGTCTGCTTGCTCAAACGCACGTGCGTGGTCGGATGGGTGGGTAGCGCCGCGATCTGCGCGAGATTCTGAATCGTCTGGTAGGCGGATACGCCCCACTCCGGGCTCACGCCGTGAAGATCACCCAGATAACGGGTCAAACGGGAGCGCACACCAACCAATTCATCGGCAATCTGATCAAAACGGGACGAAGCCACACCCGATTGGAAGCCGACCGCGGCAATCAACTGACGATCAATCGCCGCATTGGCACCATCATCGGCGATATCCAACAACTGTCCGCTCATCTCATTCGCGGCAACGGACTGCACAAATCGACGTTTCTGATCGGTCACGCACGGCACATAAAGCACGGAACGTCCGTTCATCACGCAACGGGACGCGATCGCGGCAGCCTGCTCGGCGGTATTGTTGGCAATCGGGCTATCCACAAACAGCGAATGGCCCGCGGACGCAAGCTGCGAAGCGTATCGGACGGTATTGTCGATATCGCCGACCTCATACTCGCCATGCGGATCAGCATCGAACGGACTGTATTCCGGAATCTCAGCCCCCTCCAATGCTTCCGCGGCGGCCCTGTCTCCAGCCAAAGCGTCCAAAGCGGTATTGCCAGTCGGGCCTTGAGCCAACTGATCGATGATCTTCTGGCTTTCCACCAGCATCTGCGACGCCGGATCCATAAAGCACCCGAGAATAATGTGCCGTTCAATCTCGAAATCGGGGAACGCGTTGGCCGCACGATCCGTGATGGCCGCGAACACCGCGGACGTCTCTGGCGTGCCGCTCTCATAGTTCGAACCGTCAAACAGCTTGGCCTCATCCAATACGACGTTGTTCTCACGCAGCACGGCCGCGAAAGCCGCGTTCAGACGCACACGCCCTGTGAATGCGATCACCGTACCGTTTTCGATATTACGGCCTTCTTTGCGCACTTCGACCGGGTACATGAGCACCGGCATCTGATTGCCCTTCCAGATGGCCACGCCGACTACCAAAGACAATTCACCCACGCCGCTGACGCGGCTTTTCGCCTCACGGTCGTCAAGCACACGTTCCACGCGACGACCAGCGGCGCGCAACATGCCGTTGTCACGGAACAAGGAATTGAGCTGAACATGCCCGCTGGCGAACAGCTGTGCGATGCCGGACGGGTGCGCGTGCGTCATATCAAGCTGGGCGCTCAGCTGCGTCACATCCTCAAGCGGCGACGGCGATAGGCCAAGACGGTACTTCTCACGCCACCCACGAATACGATCCAGCTCAGTGACGTTCTCATTGCTTTCGCTCATGTGTTGGCTCACTTCCCTACCGCTTTACGGTATTCCGCATACCCCGGATTATGTGACAGGGCCGCGTCGATGTCTGTATTACCCAATGCGCCCAGCCATGCATACAGATCGTCATACAGCGACGGGTTCATGGCAAGGAATGGCAGCAGTTCCGGATGACGCGCCATCTCGAACTGCACGGTGAAATCGTCGGTGCGCTTGGCATCGTCCGAAGTCATCCCGTCAACTTCGATGGTCTGCTCCTGCTTGGCGAGCTCGCCCTTGGAAACACGGTCGAACACTGATCCGGGTTCGAAAGTGGGCTTGAACACGCTGGTTTCGTCCGGCGACGGTTCATCCGCAACCTGCGATTGTGCAGCATGTGGTCTGAAACGCTCATCATCGGCCTGCTGCGGCGCTGTTTCCTCCTGGCTTGGAGTTTCGTTTGCCTGTTGCGCAACCGTGGCAGCCTGTTCCACTATTTCGTCGTTGGACTGCTCGTGCGATGTCTCCGTCTGTTGTTCCGGCATATGTTCCGGCATATTGTTTTCTTCAGCCGGCAACGCCACGATAATCGGTTTGCTTGGACGCGCGCTGAACAGCTTGCTCACGGGAATCGTGTCATGCTCGGTTTCGTTGCCTGTTGCGGTTCGAGTCGGCAATGCGGTTTCCTGCACGAATTCCGGCTGATTCACTTCATTTTCGTTTTCCGCAGCGTTCTTCTTGGCGGCCTCTTCCGCGGCATGCTGTTCCGCCACGGCATCCGCGAACAGGTCGCGCGGAGTATTGTCTGCGACCACGTTATGCTGCACCAGCGAAACGGATGGCAGATCTCCATAATCCGGCTCATTGGAACGTACGGGAGCAAAAGACTGATGCTCGGCGTGTTGCATGAAATTAACGCGATTAGCAACATTGCGCGCGTTGAACAATGCGGTCGGTTCGCCGGCACGCAGGTTGAGAATATCATCGACTGACATATCCGCCGCATCAGGCTCCTGCGGCACCTCGTCGGACACCGCGTAGGAGAACAGGTTGGAAACCGGAGCGGACGCATTGTTTTCGGTTTCGGGAACGGACTGCTCGCTGCCGTGTTCGAAGGTGACGCGCACGTCGCCGAACTGCAACGTCATCGGCGCGAACGGCAGTCTGAAATCCTCATCCACCGGCAGACGCATCAATTGACCATTATCGGCCACTACGAACGAACCATTGGTCGAATTGAGATCACGCACGGAAGCATTGCCCTGCGCATCGACTGAAAAAATGGCATGCCGTTTCGACATGGATTTATTTGCGTCCATAATGTCGAGTCGTGCGAATCCATCATCCACCAGAGGGCGTAACGGCTTACGGCCGATTTCCACGCTGTCGCCGTTGCCCAGCTTCTTGAGTTCGGTTCCATCAACCTTGACGGTCCACTGCTGCGCCGTTCGTTGATCTTCGCTCACCGTTGTCGGCCTTCCTTTCACACACAACACTATCTGCCATTGTGTCATGCCCTTGCCACGTATTTCAGGATTATGACGCGATTAATTGACAACTTTCGCCTATTTCCCCCATTGTATGGCACGATATGGAAGCGTTCACGCTCAAATCGGGTTTTATTGGATTGTCAGCGAAAGAAAATCCCGTGAATATGCGGAAACCCCGCCGCCTTGTGGCGAACGGGGTTTCTACTCAAAATCGTGATATGCGGCTTCAAGCCGCGCGAATCACTTGAGCTCGACGGTAGCGCCGGCTTCTTCGAGCTGGGACTTAGCCTTCTCAGCGTCTTCCTTCTTGGCCTTCTCCAGGACAGCCTTCGGAGCGCCGTCGACCAGAGCCTTGGCCTCAGCCAGACCCAGGGAGGTGATAGCGCGGACGGCCTTGATGACCTGGATCTTCTTGTCGCCAACGGCGGAGAGGATGACGTCGAACTCGTCCTTCTCTTCCTCAGCCGGAGCAGCAGCGCCCGGAGCGGCAACGGCGACAGCAGCCGGAGCGGCAGCCTCGACGTCGAACTTCTCTTCGAAAGCCTTGACGAACTCGGAGAGCTCAACCAGGGTCATCTCACCGAAAGCTTCGAGCAGCTCATCGTTGGTGTACTTAGCCATAATGGCTTCCTTTCATTCTTGGCGACGGTTTGATTGAAGAGGTGACCGCCACCTAAAACAATTATTTTTTTCTTTTATGGTCACTATCATTCACGCGGCTAACCGCAATGAAATCAGGCGGCCTTTTCCTGCTTCTCGCGGAGCGCATCGATCGTACGCACGGCCTTGGTCGGCAGAGCGTTGAACAGGTACGCGGCCTTGGACATCGTAGCCTTGATGTCGCCGGCGAACTCGGCGAGCAGCTGCGGGCGAGACTTGAGGTCTGCCAGCTTCTTGGCGCCTTCAGCATCGTAGACGGTGCCATCAGCAAAGCCGCCCTTGATGATCAGTGCCTTATTGGTCTTGGCGAAGTCACGCAGGGTCTTCGCAGCTTCGATGAAGTCACCCTTCACGAAGGTTACAGCGGTCGGGCCGGCGAGGATCTCATCGAGACCTTCAATGCCAGCTTCCTTGGCTGCGATGCGAATCAGCGTGTTCTTAGCCACAGTGTAGGAAGTATCGCGGCCTAGCTTTTCGCGCAGTTCAGAGATCTGCGGAACGGTAAGCCCGCGGTACTCGGTCAGGTAGATAGCGTCAGCTTCACGGAACTTATCCGTAAGCTGGGCGACCACCGCTTCCTTTTCGGGCCTCTTCATGGCGTTCCTTCCTTAGTCAACCATTGACTGTGAAGCAGGAACGTTTCGCCGGGCAATAAAAAAGCCCTGCACGCAGGCAGAGCAACATTCGACCGCTAAGCGGAAAGCCCTTGGTGGGCGTATGTTCTTCAACCTGCGTTGGCTTGGCGGACCAAACTTCGTGAGCGCTTATGCGCCCCAACCAACGGTCTGTGGTTTACAGACGAATAACTTACGGCCATGCTTGGACTTACGATCATTCGGGCGTGTCGCACTTCACGAATCCTCATGACTTACTCAGGTGTTACGGTTAGGCCTTGTTTGGAATCCCACGATTCCATGAGGCGAGTCGCAATTCTCGCCGGAACGCGCCGCGCACCAGCCGGAACGTTCCCACCAACCCAAGAGATAGAGATAGAGAAAATGGAAAAATTCTTCCATCTGAAGGAGAACGGCACCACCGTGTCCACTGAGGTCATGGCCGGTCTGACCACGTTCTTCGCAATGTCATATATCATCATCGTCAACCCGCAGATCCTGTCGCAGACCGGTATGCCATGGGGTGGCGTGTTCCTCGCAACCATCATCGCAGCCATTGCGGGCACGCTCGTCATGGGCCTGTTCGCCAACGTTCCGTACGCTCAGGCCGCCGGCATGGGCCTCAACGCGTTCTTCACCTACACCGTTTGCTTCGGTCTCGGCTTCACCTGGCAGCAGACCCTGTGCATGGTGTTCCTGTGCGGCCTGATCAACATTCTGATCACCGTCACCAAGATTCGTAAGATCATCATCCAGGCCATTCCGGAAGTGCTGCAGAACGCCATCGGCGGCGGCATCGGCCTGTTCGTGGCCTATGTCGGCTGCCTGAACGTCGGCTTCTTCACCTTCACCACCAAGGCCGACGCCAAGAACGGCGACACCGTGCAGGCAACCCCGGGCCTTGCTGTCATGAACAATTCGACCATCTGGCTGTTCATCATCGGCTTGTTCCTCGCCATCATTCTCACCGTGCTCAAGGTGCGCGGCGGCATGCTGATCGCCATCGCGGTCACCGCCATCGTCGGCATCCCGATGGGTCAGACCACCATGGCCAACTCCATCTCCATCGGCGACACCTTCGCCCAGCTGCCGCAGACCTTTGGTGCGATCTTCAGCGCCGAGGGCTTCCCCGCTCTGTTCTCCGACGTGTCGAAGCTGCCGATCATTCTGCTGACGATCTTCGCATTCTCCATGTCTGACACCTTCGACACCATCGGCACGTTCATCGGCACCGGCCGCCGCACCGGCATCTTCTCCGCGGAAGACGAGGAAGCCCTCGAAAATGGTTCCGGCTTCTCCTCCAAGATGGACAAGGCGCTGTTCGCCGATTCGATCGCAACTTCCATCGGCGCCATCTGCGGCACCTCCAACACCACCACGTATGTGGAATCCTCCGCAGGTATCGCAGCCGGCGGCCGCACCGGCCTGACCTCCGTGATCGTGGCCATCTGCTTCGCTCTGTCGGCCTTCCTCTCCCCGGTCATCTCCGCCATTCCATCCGCCGCAACCGCAGGCGTGCTCGTGGTGGTGGGTTGCATGATGGCATCCTCGCTGAAGGAAATCGACTGGAGCGATATCTCCGAGGCCGTCCCGGCGTTCTTCGCCTCCGTGTTCATGGCGTTCAGCTACTCCATCTCCTACGGCATCGCCGGCGGCTTCATCACCTACTGCCTGATCAAGACCTGCAAGGGCAAGGCCAAGGAAGTGCATCCGGTGATCTGGATCGTGTCGCTGCTGTTCATTCTGGACTTCGTCATCACCGCGATCCTGTAGTTTCGAACGCCAGCTCAAATCGGTATTTAAACAACTGATTTGAAAATACGATAGGGGCGATTCCGCTTTCGCTGCGGAGTCGCCCCTATTGTTGTATCGCTTGTTTTCGTACTACTTTTTAGTGAACCGTCTTATGCGATGGCTTTCGAGAAGGCGTCAACCAGACTTTCCATCCAGGCCGTCAAGGAATCGTATTGTCCCGGCATTTGCTCGGTCAGATTAACCATTGGCACGTTTGCGGATTTCGCGGCATTCGTGATTTTGCCCGTCAGTTCGCTTTCCTCCTGAGTATTGACGACCAAAAGCTTGATTTCACCCGCCTTCAGCGCATCGGTGAACTGTTTGATGTCCGTTGGTGTCGGCTCGCTTTCGTTCGCGGTGGCTTGCGCGTACCCACTTGGCGTTGCGTCGGCCAGACCCATGTCTTCCGCCAGATAGCTTGCCACGGATTCCGTTGCCGCGTACGCCAATCCATCCGATTTCTGTTTCACTTCGGCGATTTTGCCTTCGACGTTACCTTCCTCCGTCATCCATTGATCGTTCAGCTTGTCGAAATCGCTCTTTTTTGCGGAATCGGCCTTCGCATAGGCGTCGGTGATCGCTTGCGCCATGGCTTTGCGCACGTCGGCGGAGAACCATACATGCGGATTGTCTCCATCCTGCACACCACCGACTTCAGCGGCATTGACGACAGTGGCTTTGGTAGATTGCGCCGCTTTGACCGCCCACGCGTCGTATCCGGCTCCATTGACGATGATGACTTGCGCTTTCTGCAGTTTGGCGATATCCGACGTTGTCGGCTCATAATCATGCGCATCCACATTAGTGGAATTGATGATGCTGGTTACGTTGACGTTGTCTCCGCCCAGAGTTTTCGCCACGGTACCCCACTGATTTACGGAAGCGACCACTTCGATGGTTCCGCTTTTTTCGGATGTTGATTGGCCGCTTCCGCACGCAGCAACCGACGCAAGCATTCCTGCAGAAGCAAGTGCGGCAATCGCGATTCTCGCAATACGATGCATGATAGATCCTCTCTAACGTGATACAACGCCATCATAACCTAAATTGAGAATCATTATCAATAGAGCGTGTCGCGACCAAGCATCACATACAAAAACTCCCGCTCAGGGAACGGCCGCCACGAACGGAATCGAAATGGTTAGCGAAGTAACCGCTTTCGACCGCACATTCGTACGACAATTCCCCACAAGCGGGAGTAAGAGATGATCTGCCGATCAGCCGCGTGCAATTAAGGAGCTTCGCAAAGCGAAACATAATTTGCCGGCTTGCTAAAGCTCGCTTGCGTTGACCCACTGGGTCAACGCTACGCTTTGGCAGATCGGCTTTGCCGATCAGCCAAAGCGTCCCGATACGTAGCGCTCGGCTTCTTCGTTCTGGGGGTTATTGAACATGGTGGTCGTGTCGGTGAAATACTCGAGGTGACCCGGCTGGCCGACGGCTTTCAGGTTGAAGAAGGCGGTGTAATCGGCAATACGAGCAGCCTGCTGCATGTTGTGCGTCACGATCACGATGGTGTAGTCGTTCTTCAGCTCGTTGATCAGATCCTCGACAGCCAGCGTCGAAATCGGGTCAAGAGCGGAGCACGGCTCGTCCATCAGCAGCACCTGCGGGTGCACGGCCACGGCGCGGGCGATGCACAGACGCTGCTGCTGGCCACCGGAAAGGCCGATGCCCGGATTGTCAAGACGATCCTTGACCTCGTTCCACAGGTTGGCGCCACGCAGAGCCCACTCGACCAGATCGTCCGCATCGGACTTCGAAATCTTACGGTTGTTAAGCTTCACGCCGGCGAGCACGTTCTCGCGGATGGACATGGTCGGGAACGGGTTCGCGCGCTGGAACACCATGCCGACATCGCGGCGCACGGCAACCGGGTCGATGTCCTTGTCGTACAGGTTCTTGCCTTCCAGCAGCACCTCGCCTTCGCAGTGGGCGCCCGGAATGATCTCGTGCATGCGGTCGAGCGTGCGCAGCACCGTGGACTTGCCACAGCCGGAAGGTCCGATGAAAGCGGTGACCTTGTTGGCTTCGATGTTGATGTTCACATCTTCAACGGCCAGGAAGTCGCCGTAGTAGATGTTCAGATGATTGACATCAATACGTTGTCCCATTTTGGTTCCTTATATGTTGTTTCTGTATGTAAGACTACCGCTCATCGTTCCGACTTGACAGCGAAGATCTTCGCCACGAGTCGACCGATAAGGTTGAGGATAAGCACGATGAGGATCAGCACGAGAGCTGCGGCCCATGCGCGTTCCATCGGGATGGTGGTCACGCAGGAAGCGTCGGCGGAAGCCGGGCAGTTCGCGTTGAGCTTGGAATACTCCTGGTAGACGTACACCGGAAGGGTGGTCATCTGGCCGGAGAAGAGGTTGACGTTTGTGGAGGCGATGTAGCCTGCGGTCATCAGCAACGGAGCGGTCTCACCAATCACACGTGCGACGGCGAGAATCGCACCGGAAACAATGCCCGGCAAAGCGGTACGCAACACGATCTTCGTAATCGTGCGCTGCTTGGTAACACCCAAAGCATACGACGCTTCACGCAAATCGTGAGGTACGATCTTCAACATTTCTTCAGAAGACTTGACCACGGTCGGCAGCATCAGCAGCGACAGTGCCACGGAACCTTCGAAACCGTTGATGGTGCCAGGCCCAATCAGAATCGTGAACATCGAGAATGCGAACAAACCTGCGACGATGGACGGAATACCACTCATCACGTCGACCAGCAGGGTGATGACGCGAGACAGCTTGCCACGGTTGGAATATTCCACCAAGTACACGGCGCACATCAGACCGATCGGAATGGAAATGACCATAGCACCAAACGTGATTTCCAGCGTACCGATGATGGCATGCTGAATACCGCCGTAACCACCGGACGGCGTCGGATTGCCACCGACCACACCGGTCATGTTATAGCTCAGGAAGTTGAGATTCAGCCTCTTGACACCGTTGACGATGGTGGTGAGCAGCACCGAGAACAGCGGAATCAGCGCCACAATGAACGCAAGAGCGATCAGCACGCGCATCGCAAGATCCTTGCGCTTACGCGCAGCGGTAAAGGAACGCGTCGGCTTGAACTTGTCGAAATCGATGACGGGGGCACCGTCCATCGGAGAAGCGTTGTTATTCACTGCGGTCATCACGCACTCGCTTTCTCGGTAAGCTTACGGGCGATGAAATTCACCACGAAAGTAATGAGGAACAGCACCAGGCCGGTGCCGATCAGCACGGACACGCCGAGATCGTTGGCTTCCGGATACTGCGCGGCGATGTTGGCTGCGATCGTCTGGTTCTGCGAGGCCTGCAGCAGCTTGATGGAGTAGTTGAGGCCCGGAGACAGGATCATGAGCACGGCCATAGTTTCGCCAAGAGCACGGCCCAAGCCCAACATCGAAGCAGACACCACACCAGACTTGCCGAACGGCAGCACCGCAAGCTTGACCATTTCCCAACGAGTGGCACCCAATGCGAGCGCAGCCTCTTCCTGAAGGCGCGGAGTCTGCAGGAAGATATCGCGAGACATGGAAGTGATGATCGGCAGGATCATGACTGCGAGCACCACGGCCACGGTGGCGACGGTACGGGAAGGATTGGCGGCAGGACCTGCGAACAGCGGAATCCAGCCAAGATACTTGGCCACCCAATTCCAGAACGGGTAGATGGCAGGCACCAGCACCAGACCGCCCCACAGACCGTAGATAACGGACGGGATTGCGGCAAGCAGATCGACCACATAGCTCAAGGCGGTGGCGAGCTTCTTCGGCGCATAGTGCGAAATGAACAGTGCGATGCCGACCGACACGAAGAAGGAAATCAACAGTGCCAGCGCGGAGATCAGCACGGTGCCGAACAGCAACGGTCCGACATAGCCCCAGAAGCTGGAGGCCTTGCCGCCGGTGAAGTTGCTGATGGTTTCGCTATTAGCCTGCTGATCGCCGCCGATCAACGGCCATGCGCGGAACAGCAGGAACAGCGCGACGGCGGCGAGCACCACGAGGATCAGGATGCCACAGGCGTAAGCCACGCCCCGGAACACCTTATCCGCGTTTTTGCCGCTCACCGGCTGCTGTGCCGTTTTGCTTTGCGAACTCACGGGTTCTCCTTAACTTGCGATTGCTTGAACAGGTCTACGATGACGTTCGATGACTGGCGATGATGACGTTCGATGGTTACGATTTACGTTTCACCTACAAGTACCGTTTCAGGCCGCACCCGCTTTCATGTTGCGGCTGCGGCCTGAAACAGACGGTCAGTTGCCGTTCACCGAGAGCTTATCGCTTACTGTACCAAAGCTCACTTGGTTTCGATGGCGTCGATGGACTTGAGGACCTTCTGGCGCATGGTGTCGGACAGCGGAGCGGAGCCTGCTGCGGAAGCAGCGGTCTTCTGGCCTTCGTCGCTGACCACGTAGGTGAGCCAGGACTTGACGAACTTGGCGGTGTTGGCATCCTTGTATGCCGGGCAGGCGATGTCGTAGGAGACAAGCACGATCGGGTAGGCGCCGGCCTCGGTGGTGTTGTGGTCGAGCTTGACGACTACACGGTTGTCGCCGGTGGCGGATTCGTCGAGCGGGGAGGCGTCCACGACCTTGGCGGCGGCTTCAGCGGAGAACGGCACGTAATCGTTGCCGACCTTCACTGCAACGGTGCCGAGCTCGCCAGCCTGGGAAGCGTCGGCGTAGCCGATGGTGCCGTCAGCCTGCTGCACGGTGGAGATCACGCCGGAGGTGCCCTTGGCGCCCTGACCAACCTCGTTCGGCCAGTTCTCGCCGGGCTCATAGCTCCAAGCGTCGCCAGCGGCATCCTTGACGTAGCTCAGGAAGTTCTTGGTGGTGCCGGACTTGTCGGAGCGGTGCACCACGGTGATGTCGAGATCAGGCAGGTCAACCTTCGGGTTCTGCTGCTTGATGGCGTCATCGTTCCACTTGGTGATCTTGCCGTCGAAGATCTTGGCGATGGTGTCGGCGTCCATGTTCAGGGTCTTGCCCTTGCCGGAGATGCCGTTGAGGTTGAAGACCACTGCGATCGGGGAGATGTAGACCGGGATGTCGAAGGCGTTGCCGGAAGCGCACACGCTCTTGGACTGCTCGACCTCGTCATCGGACAGGGAGGCATCGGAGCCGGCCCATGCGGTGGCGCCGGTCAGGAAGGTGGAAACGCCAGCGCCGGAACCAGACGGGTTGTAAGCGACCTTGGCATCCGGGTTGGTGCCCTGGAAGCCGGCGATCCAAGCTTCCACAGCAGCCTGCTGGGAGGAAGCTCCAGCGCCGGAGAAGTTGCCGGACACGGTCTCGGTGGTCTTGGTGTTGGTACTGGCTGAAGAATCAGTGGTGGAAGCAGTGTTGTCGCCGCAAGCCGCGACGGAAGCCAGCATCACAATGCCGGACACAGCTGCAATGGAACGTACGAGAATGGAATTACGCATTATTCTTTTTCCCTCTGTCAACCTTCTGATGGCGCATGTTTCTGATATTTCATGTTCTGTTGTCGCCATCGTTCTTCATGACAATGTCAAGCCTATTGGTGGTTTGGGGCCTGCATAACCAAAATCGGTGAACGGAAGATGAACACTCTACGACACTTCGGACGTTTTCGTCATTTCCATTCACCGATCTTCGGCGACCACTGTGATGCAACGGTTTTACATTCAGTTATTAATCGATAATCAACACTTCGGCAACTTGCGATGATTACTGGAATCGCAGCATTTTATAATATATATTTTCAGCCATTGCGATATTTTCGCTTTATTCCGCAGGAACGTCGATTTTGTAGCCCAAACCACGCACGGTGGTCAGATATTTCGGATGCGCCGGATCTTCCTCGATTTTGGAGCGGACACGCTTGACGTGCACATCCAACGTCTTGGTATCGCCAACGTAATCGGACCCCCAAATGCGGTCGATCAGCTGGTGGCGGGTCATCACACGTCCCTTGTTCTGCATGAGATATTCGAGAAGCTCGAATTCCTTCAGCGGGAAGAACACGTTCTCTCCGCGCACCATCACCTCATGCTGGCCGATCTTCATGGAAATGTCGCCGCAGATCAGCGGAATATCGCCATCGGAGGTTTCCGTCGCGTCGGCCACCATCTGGTTACGTCGCAGTACCGCACGCACCCGCGCCAGCAGCTCGCGGAATGAGTACGGCTTGGTGATGTAGTCGTCCGCGCCGATTTCCAAACCGACCACCTTGTCGATTTCCGCGCTTTTCGCGGTGAGCATGATGATCGGCACACGGCTTTGTTCACGAATTCTGCGGCATAGCGCGGTGCCGTCGAGCCCGGGCAGCATCAGATCGAGCAGCACCAGATCGATGCCGCCTTTGGTGAAAAGTTCCAGTCCTTCCTCACCGGTGGCCGCGGCGGACACGTCGTAGCCTTCGCGGGTGAGCTGGTAGACCAGCGGCTCTCGATACGATTCCTCGTCCTCGACGATCAGAATGCGCGTCATCAATGCTTCTCCTCTGTGTGCTCTTGTTGATTGGAACGTTGACTGATTTGGTTATTTTCTTGAATTATTCGATTGGAAGCTGCTCTGATTCACTAATTTCCGCGGTTTCAGATTTCGCAGATTTCTCGTCTTGCTCCGATTGTGCTTGGGGCAAGGTGATGGTGAAGGTCGAACCTTCACCCTCACGCGACCACACGGCGATAGTGCCTCCGCAATCCTGCACGCAATGTTTGGTGATGGCCAAACCCAATCCTGTACCCCCTGTTTCGCGGGAGCGCGCGGGATCGACACGGTAGAATCGCTCGAAAATACGGTCCAACGAAGATTCCGGAATGCCGATGCCCTGATCTACGACACGAATTGCGACCTTGCCATCGCCACTGCCGACACCGACCGCGACGGTAGTGTGGTCCGGAGAATAGTTGATGGCATTCTCCACCAGATTCTTCACCGCGGTTTTGATGGTCTCATGGTCGGCCTCAATGAACAGATCATCCTCATCGACAGCGTTTGCGGCGCCTTCGGCATGCACCAGCTTCTGCCGACCATTCAACGAAAGCACCAGATTGATATGCCTCGATTCGGCCTTCACTTGGTTTTCGACGATCGCCTCGCGTACCAACGCAAGCACGGAAAGCCGTTCCGCATTGAGCACCGCAGCCGCGCTTTGCGCCTTCTGCAAGTCGATCAAGCGATGCACCAATTCCGTCAATCGTTCGGATTCCTTGGACACACGACCAGCGAAATACTTCACCATATCGGGATCATCTGCAGCATCGCCAATCGTTTCGGCAAGCAGAGAAATCGCACCTGCCGGGGTTTTCAATTCATGCGAAACGTTCGTCACGAAATCACGACGCATGATTTCGAAACGACGCTGCTCGCTCATGTCGGAAATGAAAATCGCAAACAGATCATCGGAAATCTGACCGACGCGCACATGCAGATACAGCGTGTCGGAAGGACGGAACTTGCCTGCCTCAATGCCCTTGCCGTCGGTGTTCTTCGCGGCCGCACGGGCGGCGCGATCCAACGGAATCGACAATTCACGCTCACGCACCACGCTGTCGGTCGACACCAATCGCAGAATATCGCGGATTTCGGCAAGCGTCACCGCACGGTCTTCAACAATGCCGAAACGTTGCGCGCCCGGGGACACATATTTGACCGATGCCAGCGAATCGACGACGATCAACGCCTCCGGCATGACGGCAATAAGCTGACGTTCCGTGGACTGCACAGGCACGCGCGGACCGAACAGCGACATGTTTTTCTGCGCGCCGAACAGGCTTGGATCGTTCGGATCGATCTCATCCTCCCTGAGCTGCACGCCCCGGGCACGCCCCAGCAGAAAGGCGACCACAGCGACGGCGACAACCACAATCGCCATCGCCACGTGCTCCAGCGTCATACGTTAACCTTCCGATAATCCGTCATTCTTCTTCAACAGTAGCGGTTCCGAAAAGCGATTTCCGTGCGTGATTCCCTTACGCCATCGGAAGTTTCCCTGCAGTTCACTTTCATGAGATTCGCCATATCGAAATATGAGACGGCCCGTCCAGCAGTCGATGCGCTGGACGGGCTGTGTTGCGACTACATGCGCTTGACGATGTTCACTGCGATTTTCGCCGCAGTGTCGGCATATTCTGAAATGTCGAATTCCTTGAATTCCACGTAATCCGTGTCGGCATTGTCGCTCAACGCGCGAATGATCAGCACGGGCAGGTCATTGCGTGCCGCGACATGCGCCACTGCAGCGCCTTCCATTTCGACCGCGTCCGCGCCGGTTTCGCGAATCACCAGCTCCACTTTCTTCGGATCATCCACGAAATAGTTGCCGGTGGCGATGATGCCGGTAATGTGATGCACATTCAGATCGGTCAGCACTTTATCGGCGACTTCAATCAGACGGCCGTCGGAGTGGAATTCCTCCACCGGCTGATCCGCAGTGCCTGGCTTCCATTGGCCGACGAGACGCATGTCAGTGTCGAGGTAGCGCAGCGTGCCACCAAGCACCACGTCGTTGATGTGCAAATGCGTGTTGAGATTGCCTGCAATGCCGGAGAAGATCACGGCGTCAGGCTGGTCTGCGTCGATGAGATGCTGCGTAGTGGCGGCGATATTGACGGTGCCCATGCCGCCAACCGTTGCCGCAACGTTGACGCGCGTGCCCTTGTTGGTTTCGATGGCGCCGCGCGTCACACTGACGCCGGCTTCCTCCGTTACGGTGATGTCGCTCAATGCGGATGCGATATTGGCAACTTCCTCGTCCATGGCGCCGATGATGGCGATTGTGCTCATACGTCCGTTCCTTTCGATTGCTTCACGCTTTTCGCTCGGTTTCGCTTATTTTTGCTTCGCTCACTTCCAGCGGCGCTTGCCCACGGCTTGCGCAAGTTCGCGCAGCAGCTGTTCCGTGGTCTGCCAGCTCAAGCATTTGTCGGTGATGGATTGACCGTAAGTCAGTTCGGCAAGCGGCGCCGGTTTTTGGCTGCCACCTTCGATGAAGCTTTCCATCATGATGCCAGTGATGCCTTCTTCACCGTCGGCGATGCGACTTGCGATATTGCGCACCACTTCGGCCTGACGATGCTCGTCTTTGCCGGAATTGCCATGCGAACAGTCCACGATCAGGCCGTGCGCGGCCGCGGATTCAGCTGGCATTCCCTCACGGATCAGCTTCATGGCGTTCGCCACGGATTCGGAGTCATAGTTCGGACCGCTGCTCGAACCACGCAACACCACATGGCAGTCGGGGTTGCCGAGCGTTTTGACCACGGCCGCGCGACCCATGTGATCGACACCGAAGAACGTGTGCTGTTGAGCCGAAGCAAAACATGAATCGGTCGGCGCTTTGATGGAACCATCGGTGGCGTTCTTGAAGCCAATCGGCATCGACATGCCCGACGCGAGCTGACGGTGCACTTGGCTTTCGGTGTTGCGAGCGCCGATCGCACCCCAGCTGACCGCATCGGAAATGTACTGCGGGCTGGTTGGTTCCAAGAATTCCGTGGCCGTAGCCAAACCGGCGTCCAATACGCCAAGCAGTGTACGGCGGGCCAACAGCAAGCCCTTCTTGATATTGCAGCTGCCGTCGATGTCGGGATCGTTAATCAGGCCCTTCCAACCGACTGTGGTACGCGGCTTTTCGAAATACACGCGCATCACAATCAGCAATTCGCCGCCCAACTCGTCTTTCAACGCGGCCAAACGACGGGCGTAGTCGAGCGCTGCCGCAGGATCATGCACGGAACATGGGCCTACAATCACCAGCAATCGATCATCCTGACCATATAGGCAGGCGCGAATCTCATCTCGAGAATAGGCGACGATTTCCTGAGCCTGATCGCTGAGCGGCAGATCGCCCAACACTTGCGCCGGTGTGGGAAGCACCTCAAATTCAAGCACTCGGCGGTTTACAATGCGGCTGATGCCAACCTGATCTTCCCACCGTGGCACATCCGTAACCACCAGCGGATTCTTACCTTCATCCATGGCCTGACGGATGGCACGAAGCTCTTCAGGCGTGTTCAGCTGCTGCTGCATCTCACTGCTCTCCTTGGAAATCACTATCTTTCCAAATCACTATCTTTCCCAAGAATAGCAATCACAATGCAAAAACCGTGCGATCACGCAGATTACGCGGTTTTCGCACGGTTTTCTATTTAGCTTATTTACGCTTATTTGCGATTATTCGGCAAGCTTGCGACGGCTTTCGACCGCTTCGGCAAGCGTGCGCAACAACTGTTCGGTACGTTCCCACGGCACGCAGGCGTCGGTAATGGACTTACCGTATTCCAGCTGGTCGAGCGGAGCGGGCTTCTGATTGCCGGCCTTCAGGAAACTTTCCACCATAATGCCGCTGATGCCCTGTTCGCCTGCTGCGATGCGGGATGCGATGTTTTCGACCACTTCAGCTTCACGCACTTCGTTCTTGCCGCAGTTGCCATGCGCCGCGTCGATGACGAGGCCGTGTTCGCTCGGGCCGGAAGCCTTGGAAACCCTCAGACCGGCCAACGCCTTCGCCACGGATTCGGCGTCGTAGTTCGGACCGTGCGAAGAGCCACGCAACACCAGGTGGCAATCGGGATTGCCCTTGGTTTCGGCGGAAATCACACGTCCGTCAAGATTGATGGACAGGAAATGATGCTCGAAGGCGGCCGCGAAGCAGGAGTCCGCTGCCGGCTTGATCGAACCGTCGGTGGCGTTCTTGAAGCCGATCGGCATCGACATGCCCGAAGCGAGCTCGCGATGCACTTGGCTTTCAGTGTTGCGAGCGCCGATCGCACCCCAGCTAATCAGGTCGCAGATGTACTGCGGGGTGATCGGGTCAAGCCATTCCGTGGCTGCCGGGAGTCCAAGGCTCAGCACATCGGCCAGCACCTTGCGTGCAAGCCACATGCCCTTACGAATGTTGAACTGGCCGTCGAGATCAGGATCGTTGATCAGTCCCTTCCACCCGATGGTGGTGCGCGGCTTTTCGAAATACACGCGCATCACGATGACCAGCTGGTCTTCCAGCTCTTTTTTGACGGCCGCGAGCTTTGCGGCGTATTCGTGTGCGGCTTTCGGATCATGAATCGAGCAGGGGCCGACGATGACGAGCAAACGATCGTCTTTGCCGTTCAGCACGTCACGGATTTCCTGACGGGACTTCAACACCAGATCGCTCATCTCGTCGGTAAGCGGGATTTCCTTCAGAAAATATCGAGGAGCGGGAATCGGGTCCAACTGTCGAATATTGACATCCACGGTCTCCGGAAACACAGCGTTGTCCAACAACTGTGCATCCTTCGAACTATCTGGACCGCGAAGACCTGACATCTCTTCTGCTCCTCCCTATATCTACATACCTGCCTCAGGCATGCTTGGCATGAATGACAATCACCGAAGTTACCTTAACGGATAAAGGTGGAATAACACGAATGCCGACTGCATGCTGGACTTTTTGCGAAGTCCCATGCAGTCGGCATTCGTCAATCGGCTTGTCGGTTTACGTATCAGTCAGCCAGAGCGCCCATCGGGTCCCATGCGGGGAGCATGGTGGCCGGCTCGTCAAGAGCGGCCTGATATTCGGCAGGGAGCAGCGCCTTCGGCACAGCGACCTCGTACACGTATTCGGTAAACCAGTCGTCGCTCATGGTGAAGTAACCCTTGTCTGCGATCTTGTCTCCCCAGGAGTTCTCCACGCGCCAACGACGGGTGGTCGTGCCGTCTTCGGCCACGTCCACACCGACGAACGCCATGGCATGGTTCATTGCGGAATCGGCGAAACGCACGCGATCTTCCTTGTTCAGGTCGAAATCAACGCCATACACCTTGCCATATTCGAACAGATCAGTGGCCCAAGCGCCGTTTTCACGATCCATCATCGGGTGGCAGTCGGCACCGAACCATACCGGAATGCCCTGCTCTTCGAGAATCTGACGCACGCAATCCTTCATGAACTGGTTCGGCACGTTCAGGTATTCGGTCGGGTCTCCCCCGGCCACATTACCCAAGTGCTCGATACCGATCTTCTTGCCCTTCGCATGCTCCTGACGAGGATCGTCGACCAGGCACACGTAGCTTTCCAAATCGGCGGAACCGACGTACTTCTGCCAGAATTCCACAGGCGTGATCTCACCGTCACGGTGGAACTCGCCGTCCTTGTCGGTCCACTCCCAGTCGAAGCTCTTCGGCGGCTCACCCAAGTGGATCGTCAGAATGCGGTGGCCGGCAGCGGTCGCTTCGGCGATCACCGAGTCAATCGAAGCCGGATCGGCATACATGTGCGCGACGGCGGTATGCAGCAGGCGACGCAATTGCACGTTCATTTCGCCGGTGTTCTTGGAGGATTCGGTTTCCGGGAACAGATCCTTCGGAACGGCACCGTACTTCTTATACACGTTCATGGCCATGGTCCACTGACCGCCGTCGCCCATCACGTCGGCGAGCAGATGCTGAATCAGACGGGAGTCGGACGGTTCGCCGGCCTTCACAAGTTCGGCCACGTCCTGCAGGAAGTAGTTGACGCGCTCAAGCTTGTCGTAGTACATGGCATAGTTCTGGGAGAACTCGAATTCCTTCAGACCCATGTTCTTCTTGGCCACGAAGCGGGCCACGTTCAGCGAGCTGAACAGCCAGCAACGGCCGGAACGATCCTGATGGGTGGCGGTGCCATTGTCGACAATGGTGGAGAATCTGCGCTGCATGAGGCGGGCGCGGTCATAGTTGCGCGCCACCTTGTTGATACCCGCCGCGGTGACCGCGTTCATGGCCATACGGTTGTGGTCGCTGGCTTCGAAATCCTCAACCAGCGTTGCCAATGCATCAGCGCTCAACGGCGTGATGTCAGTCATTGTTCTGCTCCTCCTGTGCTTCCTCGCCCTGGTCAGACTGCTCGTCTTCGGACGGTTCTTCAAAGTCGTCATTATTCTGCTGTTCGTCGGAGACAACGTCTTCGTCGAAGGTCACTTCCGGTTCGTTCTCAACGGGCTCGCCCTCGTCGTACGATTCTTCCGGAGTTTCAGCTTCAGCTGCGGAATCATGCTGTTCGCCGTCGATGGAATTGACCACGGACAGGCCGTTCGCACCGAAACCGGAGAACGCGTTGGCAAACATGGCACGCAGTTCGCTGACACGCTGCGTGATCTGCGCTTCGCGGGTCTGCAGGTCGGCGATGCGCTTCTGCACGCCCTCCAATTCGCTCTTAGCTGCCTCACGACGCTCGTTGACCTGTTCGTCGGCCTCTTCGGTAGCCTGCTTGAGAATGCTGGCAGCCTGCTTGTCGGCGGCGTCTCGCTTGTCGGAAGCGTATGCCTCGGCCTCATCACGCGTATGCTGCGCTTCGGAGATCAGCTCGTCGGACTGCTTCTTGGCGGTTTCACGGCGTTCGTCCAAATCGGCGAGCAGCTCGTTGACCTTTTTCGTGGCCTCATCCTGCTGGGCGGAAATATCGGCGCGGATCTGCTCGACTTCGGCATTGACCTGGCTGATGGTCTTGGTGCGATGCACTTCGGCCTCATCGGTGATCTCCTGCGCCTTGGCTTTGGCGGTATCTGTGATTTCCGAAGCACGGCGCTGCGCGTCCGTCATCATCTTGGACACCTGCTCACGCACGTCGGCCAGCTTCTTGTTGGCTTCGGCCAACGCGGATTCGATCTGGTCGTTGGTCTCGCTCTTCATGCGGTTGATCTCGTCATTGGCGTTCTTGCGCTGTGCCGCAATCTGCTCAGTGGCTTCGGCACGCATGTCGGCGAGCTCGCGCTCTTGCGTGGCACGCTCCGATGCGAGACGCTTGTCGTGCTCCTCACGAGAGTTCGTCAATTCCAAGTCGACGGTCTGGCGCTGCGCCACCACGGCCTTCTGCGCTTCGCCACGCAGCTGGTTCGCTTCGCGCTGGGCGTTGGACCTCAACGTGTCGGCATCGTTGTTAGCCTTCGACAGCACCGCTTCGGCCTTGGCGTTAGCCTCGTCGAGAATACGCTTGGCGTCGAGCTTGGCATTGTTCAGCAGGGTTTCGGCTTGCAGCTGCACCGTGGCACGTGCCGCGGAAGCGTCTTTTTTGGCACGGTCAAGCAGCTCGGCGCTGGTCTGTTCCGCGCTGGCAAGCATCTGCTGCGCATTGGCGCCCAGAGATGCGAACGAATTCGGGTTGGCCTTCTTGTTTTTCTCTTCCTGCAGCTGTGCCTGCAGTTCAAGGATGGTCTGATCGTCGGTCTTGACCTGCTCACGCAGACGGTTCACCGTCTCCTGAGCCGAAGCGAACGCCTCATCGACCCTTTCCTTGTCATACCCCCTCAACACGATTGGGAACTGCTCAACCATGGTATTCCTTTCACGAATTCCCTTTCATCGCGCATCTTGCCCGCGCCTGTCCGTCTTGAACTTTAGCGCAGGAAAAACGTTCGGCACACGGCAGTTGCATAATTCTCACAGAGAGCACAGAAATCGTTCGAGGAAACGCCGACGCCGTTCAGCCGAGCAGGATCTCACTTGAGGATGGCTGCAGAAAATAACGCACCGATTCGCGGATCACATCGTTGCCTGCGGTGATTTGCTGCGCAATCGACAGTCCATGTTGCGGATGCGGCTGCTCGTTGACGATCGGCAGGCTTACGAAACCCGACAGAATGCGCTTTTCCTGCGCTGCTGACCAGTCAAGCAGATGGTAGAACAGCGAATTGCAGACGAACGTGCCCGCATCCGAGCTCAATGCGGCGGGAATCTCATGTTTGGCGAAATCGCGCAGAATCGAACGCAGCGGCAAACGCGTCCAATATGCAGCCGGGCCTTCCGGATTGATCGGACGGCGAGGCGGAATCACATTGTCGGCGTCAGGCTTGGCCGCGTCCATCAGATTCGTGGCGCATCGTTCCAACAGCACGCCACGGGCAGAACGCTTCAAACCGGTGGCGATAACAATGTCAGGATTCGCCTGTTCGATGGCGTTCAACAGCATGGGCCAGGCGTTGGCGAAACTGACCGGAAGCGTCACCGTCGTCACGCTAATGGAAACATCCTGCAGAAGATCGTCGGACAACGCCACGGATTGAGATGGATCATTCCAATATTCGGCGAGCGCCGCAGGAACAAGTACGGCCGGATTCACGTCGATGCCGTCGTACGGGGTGAAACCTGAGATGACGATGTTGATCTGCTGCATGTGTTCCAGTGTACGTGGTCGAAAGGTAGGTTCGTTTACGATCAGTGCTTATGCATTTGCGAGAACGCTTCGGCGAACACCGCGTGCATGCGTGCTTTCGCTTCTTGTTTGGCGTGTTCCGGGTCGAGGCTGCGCGCGATGTTCTCGGCGATCGGCATGTCGGCCTGTGTGGTGATTTTGAGATTCGTTTCGGATCCGGCGACAATGGCGACCGGCTCGTTTGGCAGATAGTCCACCACCACGCGAGTGTCGTCGGTCGGGTGGAAGTCCGGATCGGCGGTGGCAAGCTCGTAAGCCTTGGTAATGGTGCCGAAACGGAAGGCCTGCGGAGTTTGCGCGCGGAATGCGTTCGTACGATCGGGCACGGAGCGCACCACCTTACGCTCTCCAAGATCTTCGGTCAGCAGAATCGTGTCGGTGGACGCGTATGCCACGGTCGCCGCGTTGAACTGATCGAGACTGTCGATGCAGCCGTCGATGGATTGCTGTTCGACGAACGGTCGCACGGAATCGTGGATGAGGATCTTCGCACCATCGGGAATGCCCGCCTGCTTGAGCAGGTCAAGCGCGGCGCGGGTGCTGTCCACACGCTCGGAGCCACCCGGAATCACCGCACGTACCTTGGTATAGCCGGCTTCGTCGATCAGCATGTTCACCATGTTGCCAACACGCTCGTTGACCACGACGATGATGTCGCTCACGCGATCGTTGCACTCGAACGCCTCAATGCTCCAGCAGACGATCGGTTTATCTTCCACCGAGACCAACTGTTTGGGATTGTTCTCATCGAATCGCGTGCCGAAACCGGCCGCCAACACCACGGCCACAACCGGCATCTTCTGTTCCTGCATCTGCTCTCTCTCACTCATACATCCCACCGTAAACCCCCGAATCGGTTTGCAACGCGCTTTGCCTCACGTTCTGCACGCAATCCGCAACAGCGCGTCGCTCTCCCACTATTCGCGTACGATCAGCGCAAGCATACGGCCTTCGTGCGCTTTGCCTGCGATGGCGGCACGGCGATGCGAGAACCAGAGCGGATTTTCCAGCGTGCACAGGCTACGGCGGATTTTCTTAAAACGTTCCGCGAGCTGCGGTTCACCTTCGCCATCGGACTGGCAGATTTCCGCCAATTCCTCATCTTCGGAAAGATACTGGGTGGCCGCGTTGACGCGGGGGCGAGAAGACATGACATTGTCGGCTGGAATTCCGGCCTTGGCAAGCTCCTGTAGCGCAGCGGCCGCAATATCGATGCCCGGCTGGCCGAAACGGCTCAGTGTGAAGGTTCCCGGGAACTGCGCGTCGAATTCGTCGGCAATGTCTCCGCCAACCTCGTAGCAGTCGCCGCAGATGCACGGACCGAGCGTGGCGACAATACGTTCCGGCTTGGCTCCCTTGGCCACCATCTTCTCGATGGTGGCGCCGATCACATCGTTCTGCAGGCCACGACGACCGCAATGCGCGGCACCGATCACACCGGCTTCCGCATCGGCCATGAGCACCGGCAGGCAGTCGGCCGCGAACATGCCGAGCGCCACGTTCTTCTGCGCGGTCACCTGGCCGTCGGCCTCGACCACTGCCGGCTCATCCGCGGTTTCGGTCATCTGCTGGGCGTTTTCACCCTTGCTGCCGGACACGTCGAAGCCGAATGGACGGTTCATTACGAACGATTCGTCCACATCGACGGCAATGCCGGAATGCACCTGGCTGACCAAGCTCAGTTTCGCATTGATGGCATTGGAGAGCGCCACGCGATTGGCGAGCACATGGTTCGGATCATCGCCGCTTTTACCACCGAGATTGCAGTGCGCATAGTCGCCTTCGCTGGTACCGCCAAGTCGCGTGGTGTACACGACTTTGACGCCCGGCGCAAGCATGATCGGAATGGTCACCGGAATCGGATTGCCGTCCACGTCGGTCGGGTCGATCGCATTGCTGTCAAGAATCGCGTCATCATACTGCTTGTCGGTCATTTTTCTGTTTTCCTTGATTGTTCTACGATTATTTCAACTAATTTCTGATGATTTTCTGCGTCTACACGATATTTTTCGCAATTATTCCGCTTTGAGCGTCGGCTTTTTGGTGCGCGATCGGATGGCAGCGTTCACCGGCACTTCCTGCGGGCATGGCATGGAGAACACATGCGCCGGATTGTTGATGGCTTCAACCCAGTGACCTTCCGCGTCGCGGAATCCGCCGGCCGGAATGGTATAAGCGAGCGGCGCCGCACCCGGAAGCACGAATTCAACCTCCTGACCGGCTTCGATCTTGTTACGGCTCATAATGGTCACGCGACCGCCGTCTTCCGGACTCCACGAAAGCACTTCGCCGACCACCAGCCATGCGCGGAAATACGCGGAACGATCGGTGCTTTGCTGCACTTTGTGTTCCGGATAATAGAAGCCGGTGGAATAGTCGCGGTGTGCCACCTTGTCTGGCTCGTCCAGCAGCCAGTCAGGCAAAGACACATGCTCCGCGGGGCGCACTCCGGCGTGATACCAGCCTTCCGGCAGAATTTCGGCAGCCATGTTCGACTTACGCCTTGTACTGCGGGCGTGATAGCTCAGATCATCGGGTTCGCCAGCAGACGTAATAGGAACGGCTGCAATATCCGGCTTCCCTGCGAACGCGCCATCCGCATGTTCCATAATCGAATCCGTGATTTCCGGCTTGCCGTAATCCGGATCGGACGGGCGAATCACGCGATCGTGGAACGGCTTCAACACAGTGCCATCCTCGTCTTCAAAACCGCGCTGCACCATGTATGCGTCAACGGCGGTCTTGTAAGCGTTCGTCATCGCCGCAATATAGTAGGCACTCTTGGAACGACCTTCGATTTTCAGACTGGTAGCGCCCGAATCAAGCAGATCGTCGATATGAGCAAGCATGTTCATATCCTGCGAATTGAACAGATACGCGCCTTCCTTGGTCTGTTCTATCGGAAAATACTGGCCGGGTCGCTTTTCTTCGACGATGGAATACTTCCAGCGGCACGGTTGCGCACATTCACCATGATTGCCGTCACGTCCGGTCAGATAGTTGGAGAACAGACAACGACCGGAGAACGCCATGCACATCGCGCCATGCACGAAGCATTCGATGTCAAGATCGTCGGGAATGCGTGCACGAATGTCTCGCACGGCCTGCAGATCCATTTCGCGGGCAAGCACCACACGGCGTGCGCCCAGCTGGTAGAAGGCGTTCGCCGCCTGATAGTTGGTGACTCCGGCCTGCGTGCTCACATGCAGTTCCAGATTCGGCGCCACTTCACGAGCCATAAGCATCACGCCAATGTCGGAAACGATCAGCGCATCCACGCCGGTGTCTTTGAGCTGGCCGATGTATTCGCGCATCGCTTCGACTTCATTGTTGCGTGGAAGCACATTGCAGGTCACGTACACGCGAGCGCCACGCTCATGCGCGTAACGGGAACCTTCTTCGAAATCCTCCAAGCTCAGGTTCTTCGGCGCCGAACGCATACCAAACGCCTTGCCTCCGCAATAAACGGCGTCCGCACCGTAATCGACGGCGGTTTTCAGTCCTCGCAGATTGCCTGCTGGAGCCAATACTTCAGGCTTGTTTCTTCTTTGCACGCTTGTTCCTCTTGCTCGATTTTGTCGCTCTATATTCTCAACTATTCACGGGACACTTCTGCCGCATCCGGGAAATACATGCACGGAAAAACACATGCGGAAAACAAAGGCGTCCATCGATAAGACGGACGCCTTTATGCAAATCGTTGCGAATATGACACTCAGCCGAGTTTGGCAAGTTCCTCTTCGGTGAGTTCAAGCTCGTCGGCCTTGAGGGAATCAAGAATGGTTTCCGGTCGGTGAGCGCCGGGAATCACGAACATATGGTCGCCCTTGGCCAGCTCCCAAGCGAGCACCACACGCTGATAGCTCACGCCACGGGCTTCAGCCACCTCGCGGAACGGATCGAACAGGTGCTCGTCATACGGGTGACGATAACCGCCCAACGGACTCCAGCACACGAATGCCAGACCCTGCTCGGCACAATAGTCAAGCGTATCTTGGGTGTCCAGATGAATCGGAGAATACTGGTTCTGCACGGCCACAAGCTTGTCGCCGAGGATCTCCTGCGCGATCTTCAACTGTTCGATGCTCACGTTGGAAACGCCCGCCCACTGGGCCACACCCTGATCGAGCAACGCCTTGATGCCTTCGCAGGACTCGTTGTACGGCACTTCCGGATCATGACGGTGCAGGTAAAGCAGATCGATGCTGTCAACGCCAAGCGCCATCGCGGACTGCTTGCCATATTCGATCAGATGCTCCGGCTTGCCGTCTCGTGGCCAAACCGGCTTGTCACCCTCCCAAGCGCGGCGCAAGCCCACCTTGGTGGCCACGGTGACTTCCTCACGCGGGCCCTTCCACGAGTCAAGCGCCTCACGCACCAGCTTTTCACCGGTCTGTTCCTCTTCGCCCGGCGTGTAGTACGCCCAAGCGGTGTCGATATGACGGCAGCCGGCATCCAACGAGGCGTGCAATGTTTCGATACCGACATCGTGACCACGATTGTTTTCAATGGTCAATGGCATTTCGCCATGACCGATAGCCGTGGTGTGGAACGGTCCAAGATTACGGAACAAAGCCATCCCGATCTCCTTCAACAACGTACAGAGTGTCTTTCCGAATGCAACCTTACCAGCCGACCCGCCTCAGCAGACAGCAAACCCACCAAACATGCGCGTAATGCCGCAGGTCAGCGACCGCCGAAGCTACCGCCACCGGAACCGCCGGACGAACCGCCGAAACCGCCACCGGAGAAACTGCCGCCGGAACCATTGAAACTTCCGGACGGAGACGCCGCCGAAATTGTCGATTGAATACCCGCGAAACCTGATTCCAACTGCGCGCCAATATCACCAAAATTGGCGCTGAATTGCGAGAAATCCATCGAATTCGTCTCAACCGAAGCAGGACCGGCGTAACGATGGTTGAAATACCATGAACGGTAACTCCAGTAGAGCAACGAATCGGAAGCGTTGGCATCAAGCCAATTCGGATCAGCCAATTGCGGATACGCCTTCAACATCTGCTTCATCGCCTTTTCGGAAATGCCGAACGCGGTGGCATACACCATGTACCGGCCCCACAACGTCATATCGGCCACACCGCGATCCTTGAATTCACTGAAATCCTCCATATAATGCTTCAATCCGAGCACCTGGCCAGCAAGATACTGCCCATTATCGGTAAGCCCCTTCAATTTGAGGTAGCTCAACGCAAACACGGATGCGAACATCATCGGCACGGAAATTACCGCGAGCAACGCAAGATTGCCGATGGCTCCGAAATACAGCATGGACAGGAATGCCAGCATCACAGCGCAAATGCCCGCAGCAAACGCTCCCCCACCGCATATCGACGTGGCACCCAGCATGGCGAATTCATTGTCGCACGTATTCGTGAACTTCTCCTGAAGCTTGTAACCGTTCTCCCAATCGGAGAAATTCTCGTTCATCTGATCCAAATCGAACACCGGAGAGCCGATGCGTTCGGACGCCGTCACCAGCAAGTCGAGCGCAGCCTGCTCGCTCGGGCACAACCGCAACGATTGCACGTTGTCAAACACCACGGGAAGTATCACCACCGTGCTGGTTTTGCCCACATCGCGGGTTCGAGCGGGATCGTTGGCAATCAGCCGTGCAATATCGGCATTGTTCGCCTGGCTCATATCAATGCCCTGATACATGGCGGCCACACCCGGGTAGATGGCGATCGCTCCACGCGAAGCGAGCGAGAGCACGGAAGCTGACATTTTCCTGCTCGACAATGTCTTCGAATGCTTGTCGTCGACCATATGCAGCAACTCCGCAGCACTGGCAGGACTCATTTCCGGCTCGTCACGCCAATACTCGATGTCACCGTGGTATTGCGAACGATTGAAACTGCGCAATGCGAGCGCAACGGCGATCACACACAACACCAGGCCGATCACAGAGATGGCGATCCACGTGATCAAGCGGATACGCGCTTTTTTGCGCTGCTGATCACGCCACTGCTGCTCCTGTCGGGCCTCGCTTTTCATGATGCCGTTTTTGATGGTGGTATCACGAGTGCGTGCCACACCGCTGGTCGCATCGACATCGAACATGGCGACCACGTCAACATAGTCGCCGGCACGAACGTCGTGCACGGTGAACTGCAGCGACCCTTTATCACCACGTTCAGTGGTTGACGTGCGTTCGGTGTGCAGCCAAGCCCATGAATTATCTGCTGTGATGTCGTTCGGGAACGTGATGGTGCCGGTGACTTTGCCGATGGGAATCTGATTGTTCGCGCCGAACGGCTCCCATTGGAACGTGGCCACGTCTTGATAGGCGGTGGTCACGCCCTGCATGGTCATGGTGATGTCGAATTTCATGCTGCTTGCCGACGTGGTGACGGGAATGTTCCATCCGATTTCGATCTTCTTGGAACGATCGTCGGTATTGCCGGCAACAAGACCGTCTTTTGCTGGATCGAACGGTTGCGGATTGCTGTCACCTTGCGAAACATCGGCGATATACCACTGCTTCGCATGTTCTTGATTCCATTCGCCGGTGCTGTAGCTGCTTGGGATTGCGATATCGCCCTGCTGATAGGTTTCCCCCGTTGTCACATTGCGCACACTGATATCGGTGATATTGGTCAGATCGCTTTCCTTCAGCATGTACTGCTGGTACAGCTGCTTCCACGGATGATCGCCGTCGTCATCGCTGCGGTCAGCGAGTTTCATGTCGATATGCTGGGTGACCTTCAAATCGCCATTGCTTTGCACCTGCACATCGTAGTCGAGCGTTTTGTAGCTTAAGTCGGCGCTGCCATCATCCAGCGCTATTGCCAGCAACATGATCGCCACAACGCCGATGGTGGCGGCAATCGCGATAAAAACGCTGCGCACTCCTCGTGATGCGTATTGTTTGGCCGCCATGATCCCTCTTTCTCATTTCTTCTTCTCTCAGATGTCCGTACAACAGACGGCCGTACAAGTCGAACTGAACAGTAAAACCCCATCGTTATCGGACGGGGCTTTACGTGCATGTCAGAACTTGACTTGCGGAACCTGACGATCCGCTTCGTCCACCTGGAAGTAGGGGGCCTGTTCGAAATGGAACAGTCCTGCGATGATGTTGGTTGGCACGACTTCAATCCGGGTATTGTACTTCTGCACGACATCGTTGTAGAACTGGCGTGCGTAAGCGATTTTCTCTTCCAACGATTTCAGCTGACTCTGCAGATCCATGAAATTCGTATTGGCTTGCAGTTGCGGATAGTTTTCAGATACAACCTGCAGATTCATGAGCGCGCGGCTCAGCTGGTTTTCCGCGGCGATGCGCTGCGCCACGTCACCGCTTTGCGCGGCCTGCACCACGCCGGCACGGGCCTGCGTGACCTGCGTGAACACTTGGGATTCGTGGGCCGCATAACCTTTGACCGTTTCCACCAGATTCGGAATAAGATCGGCACGCTGCTTGAGCTGCACATCGATCTGCGCCCAGCCATTCTTCACACGATTGCGTAGTGTGACCAGCCCGTTGTAGGCGCTAACGGCCCAAAGCACGATGAGAACAACGATGACGGCAATGATAATGCCAACGACCATGATGACTCCTTCGTTAATGGCTCTTCAAACCATTCTTGCATGCACCTAGGCATGTTATGACAAAATCCATGCCCCCGTATCTCATTTTCATACATTCTGCACGAAACGAAAAGTACCCCGCACCTTTCGGCACAGGGCACTTCAGTCAATCAGTTATGCAGTTATGCTGCGAGGGATCCTCTTGAGGACGTCAGTCTTCGAACGGATCGAAGTCGCGGCGGACGCGGCGGCGAGGACGCTCAGAACGCTCTTCGCGATCGGCACGGTACTCGTCGTAGTTCTCGTCGGCTGCGTAACGCGGATTGCGGTCGTCGCGGCGGCTGCTGCGGCGACGGTCGGAACGACGATCATCACGATCATAATCACGATCGTCACGATCGGAACGACGGTCATCACGACGGTCATCACGACGGCCACGGCTGCCGCGACGGTCGTCGCGATCGGAACGCTCACGACGCGGAGCGGAAGATTCCTGATCTTCGTAGCCCGGAATGGCCAGGGAGATCTTGCCACGATCGTCAACGCCCTGCACGACCACCTCAACGGTGTCGCCTTCCTTGAGCACGTCTTCGACGGCATCGATACGCTCGCCGTTGGCCAGATTACGGATCTGGGAGATGTGCAGCAGACCGTCGGTGCCCGGGGTCAGGTTCACGAAGGCACCGAAGGAGGTGGTCTTCACAACCTTACCGTTGTAGGTTTCGCCGGCTTCAGGAACGTGCGGGTTGGCGATCTGGTCGATGATCTGCTTGGCCTTTTCAGCGCCGTCGCCACCCTCGGAGGAGATGAACACGGTACCGTCATCTTCAATGGCGATTTCCGCACCGGTCTCTTCCTGAATCTGGTTGATCATCTTGCCCTTCGGGCCGATGACCTCGCCGATCTTGTCGACCGGAACGGTGGTGGTGATGATGCGCGGAGCATACGGGCTCATCTCGGCCGGGCCGTCGATGCACTCGTTGATGACTTCGAGAATGGTGGTGCGGGCTTCCTTGGCCTGCTGCAGAGCGGAGGCCAGAATGTCTGCCGGAATGCCGTCGAGCTTGGTGTCAAGCTGCAGGGCGGTGATGAATTCGGAAGTGCCGGCGACCTTGAAGTCCATATCGCCGAATGCGTCTTCGGCACCGAGAATATCGGTCAGGGTCTTGAAGATGTGCTGGCCGTCAACATCACCGGACACGAGGCCCATGGCAATGCCGGCAACCGGAGCCTTCAGCGGCACGCCTGCGGCGAGCAACGACAGGGTGGAGGCGCACACGGAACCCATGGAGGTGGAACCGTTGGAACCAATGGCTTCGGAGACCTGACGGATGGCGTACGGGAACTCTTCACGGCTCGGCATCACAGGCACGAGAGCCTTCTCGGCCAGAGCACCGTGACCGATTTCACGACGCTTCGGGGAGCCGACACGGCCGGTTTCACCGGTGGAGTACGGCGGCATCTCATAGTTGTGCATGTAACGCTTGGACTGCGGACCGGACAGTGCGTCGATCTGCTGTTCCATCTTGAGCATGTTCAGGGTGGTGACGCCCAGAATCTGGGTTTCGCCACGCTGGAACAGTGCGGAACCGTGCACGCGCGGAACGATGTCCACTTCAGCGGACAGGGTGCGGATGTCGCGCAGACCACGGCCGTCGATGCGGTAATCCTGGGTCAGGATGCGGCGACGCACGATCTGGCGCTGCAGCTCCTTGAACGCATTGCCGATCTCCTTTTCCTTTTCGGCATCGTCCATGTCGGTGAATTCACCGGCGAGAGTGGCTTTGACGCCTTCCTTGATCTCATGAATGCGATCCTGACGCGGCAGCTTCTCGGCAATGGAGAGAGCCTCGTCGAGATCAGCGTGGGCGATTTCGTCGATGCGGTTGTACAGATCTTCGGTGTACTCCGGGAAGAGCTGGAATTCCTTGGTTTCCTTCGCAGCGATGTTCTTAAGTTCGGCCTGAGCCTCGCAGATCACCTTGATGAACGGCTTGGCGGCTTCAAGACCACCGGCAACGACTTCCTCGTCCGGCTTGGTCTGGCCTTCGTCGTAGATGAGGTGCCAGGCGTTCTTACCTGCGCCAGCTTCGATCATAGCGATGGCAACATCGCCGTTCTCCACCACGCGGCCGGCAACCACGATTTCGAACACGGCGCGCTCACGCTCGCTCCAACGCGGGAAAGCGACCCACTGACCGTCGATCAGAGCCAGACGAACGCCGGAAACCGGACCCTCGAACGGCAGACCGGAAATCATGGTGGAAGCGGAAGCAGCGTTCAGAGCGATAACATCGTAAGCATCGTCCGGGTTGACGGCGAGCACGGTTTCCACAACCTGCACTTCGTTGCGCAGCGTGTGCGGGAATAGCGGGCGCAGCGGTCGGTCGATGATACGGCAAGCGAGAATAGCTTCGGAGCTCGGGCGGCCTTCACGGCGGAAGAACGATCCCGGAATCTTGCCGGCGGCGTACATCTTCTCTTCCACGTCCACGGTAAGCGGGAAGAAGTCGTAGTTCTCCTTCGGGCTGGAACCGGCGGTGGTGGTCGACAGAATCATCGAATCATCGTCAAGATAGGCGGCGACGGCACCATCCGCCTGCTGGGCGAGACGACCAGTCTCGAAGCGCAACGTGCGCTTACCGAATGAACCATTATCGATTACGGCTTCAACAGCCTTGATTTCGGGACCCTCCATAGGGTTCCTCCTTTTTTTCTTTTCTTTTACCAACTATCGGCAGTCCTCTTCAGCGGACTCCAACCGATTTCTGCATGCGTGACGCGACGTTACCTTCGTCGCTTCCTCATCTTTAGATTCTAGACCTCATGCGCCCTAAACCTTGGGCTTTCAAACTGTCTTTTCCTCAACGCGGCTGTCATGCAAAAACGCCCGAACGCCAAGGAAGGCATTCGGGCGGAAGAATTTAACTATCGGCGCAGACCCAGACGCTCGATCAGGGAGCGGTAACGGTTGATGTCAACGCGCTTGAGGTAATCAAGCATACGACGACGATCGCCGACCATCAGCAGCAGACCACGACGGGAGTGGTGATCATGCTTGTGCTCCTTGAGGTGCTCGGTCAGATCAGCGATACGCTTGGTCAGCAGAGCAACCTGGACCTCCGGGGAGCCGGTGTCACCCTCGTGGGTAGCGTAAGTCTTGATGATTTCCTGCTTTTCCTCAGCCGTAAGTGCCACGGCATCCTCCTTATGTTGCTGCGCGGTGCTGCCGGTCCAATACCGACGCGCTCTCTATCCGCGGGCGAAATACGCCAAAGGGAAATCATACACGAGGGGCAGACCAAATCAGACCATTCCGCAAGCGACGCTTCAGACCACGTTCAGCAGCCCGCCGAACAGCACCACCGCGAGCGAAATGCTCTCAATCACGAAAAACAGCAAAAACGACGCCCAACTGCGCGTAAGCACATTGAATTTCGATTCCTTTTTGATGCAGACCAGCAGTCCAACCCACAGCACCGCGTAGACGGCGACACCGCATCCGGCCGCGATAATGCCAAGATTCGCGGCGTTGGCAAGCCCCGAGGAATCGCCATACATCACATAAGTGGCGTTCCAGAAGTTGAAGCTCAGCAGGCACATGCCGGCAACGAACTGCTCGGCGGCGAGTCCCACCACAAAAACCGTGCCCCACAGCCATTTCTTCACATCGGCGACCATCAATCCCAAGCCGGTCATCGCCATGATGGTGACAGTCCACGAAATCAACGCAACACCCTTGGGATCAAGGAAACCGAGGTTGTCGACAATCCAAGCCGCATCCTTGACCGCGAGAAAACGTCCCCACCAGTAGGGCACGATCAGAGCCACCAGCACCAGCGCGATGAACAGCACCCAGTGTGCCGGATGCGATTTACGACGCTCGATGTCGGCCAAGGAAAGATCAGACGCTTCAATGGACGCCGTCGGATGCTTGGAAACGTCGACCTGTTCGATCACGCCGTCGACGACTTCCGTCACCTTGTTGCCTTGCGTTTGTGCCATACCCGCTCCGTTGTATTGCGATTACCGCCTGCTGCGACCGTCACGCCGCTGTCACGACACGTCCAGCATACCCAGTCGTCGAAGCAATCGCACGGCAGGTATGCAAAAGGCGTGCCATTAAGCACGCCTTTCTTCTTCTCTAACGATTGTGTGGAGCGGATGACGGGAATCGAACCCGCGTAATCAGTTTGGAAGACTGAGGCTCTACCATTGAGCTACATCCGCGCACCGTCTATGCCGACCGAAGTCAACATGAAACGACTCGAGCTATTATACACATTCCCTCAATAATCGCAAGTCGAAATCGCAATAATTATTTTTCGACCACGCAAACCTGGTACGGTTCCAACGCGACCTCAGCGGGAAGCACGATGTCGCCATCCGAATCAAGACGTGCGATCTGACGTGCGGACGAGAAATTGAACAATCCGAGAACAGTGCGTCCTTCAACATGGCGCACCACCGCAAGAACCGCATCATTATGCGCGTCCCAAGTGGTGACCCACGCTTCGGGCGCGAAAGCGGGATCGTCGCGCATCTCACGAACGCTCTTCAATCCGTCCCACATCTGCTTCTGCAGGGTGCCAGTCTGCTTGCGCTTGGCCGCATTCTCCCAATTGAAGGGGCTGCGATGCAGATTACGCGAATCCTCGACGCGGTCAGGATCTTCCTTGTATTCCCAGCCGTTGAGCTGCACGATTTCGTCGCCGCAGCTCAACATGGGGAAGCCACGCAGGAACGACATGGCGGAATGCATCATCAAATCGCGTTTCATCGAAATGTCGAGCAACGGCTTGTCATGCGTGATCAGAGCGCGTTCCACACCGCACAGACTGGCCGTGGTGCCGCAGCTGCGCGCATCCTTCGACGCCTCGTCGTAGTTGTACAGCTCGCCCATGGCCCAGCTGCCGGGCATCGAGCCCTCGTAGAAGTGGTACAGGAATTCCTTGTGCTTGAGCGGGTCGATGCCGAGACTCTCCTCCACCGGCTCGTCCAAGCCCCAGCCAATGTCGTCATGGCAGCGCAGGTAGTTGACGAACCAGCAGTTCTCCGGCAGCGCGTTAAGCTTGTCGAGCTGGTCTTTGAGTAGGCGCACATCTCCACTGGCAAGCGCACTCCATAGATTCACCATGACCGACACGTTGTAGAGCATGTGGCATTCCGGCTTTTCCGGCGTGCCGAAGTAGGCGGCGAGTTCCTTGGGGGCCATCACCACTTCGCCCTTCAGCACTACGGCCGGGCAGACGCATTCGAGCACGATGCGCAACATGCGCACGATGGTGTGCACTTGCGGCAGGTTGCGGCAGTTGGTGCCGAGTTCCTTCCAGATGTAGGGCACGGCGTCGATGCGGAACACTTCGACTCCAAGATTGGCGAGGCCGAGCACGCTGGAGAGCACCGACACGAGTACGTTCGGGTTACGGTAGTTCAGATCCCACTGGAACGGGTAGAACGAGGTGAGCACCCACTTGTGCATCCGTTCGTTCCAGGTGAAGTTGCCGGGGGCGGTGGCCGGGAAGACTTCCGGCACCACGGCGTCGTACTGGTCGGGAACAGTGCGGTCGTCGTAACAGTAGTAGTAATCCTGATATTTCGGATCGCCCGCTTGAGCCGCCTTAGACCAACGATGGCTGGATGCGGTGTGGTTCATCACGAAGTCGAGGCACAGGCTGATGCCGGCCGCACGCAGTTTTTTGGTGAGCGCCGCGAGGTCTTCATTAGTACCGAGCGACGGATCGACGGTGTCGAAATCTTCCACCGCATAACCGCCGTCGTTCTGCGGATGCGGCATTTTCAGCAACGGCATCAGGTGCAGATACGTGAGCTTCTGCTCTTTCAGATATGGCACCTTGTCTGCGAGTTTCTTTAGATCTCCGGCGAATAGATCGGTGTACATGGTCATGCCGAACATGTTGCCGCGCTTGTACCATTCCGGATCGGCAAGACGCTTGGTGTCGAGGCGTTTCAAATCGGCGGGGCGCGCCGCATGCGACGTCTTCATCAGCTCGGTGAGGTTTCGGAAGGCTTCGTCGGCCTGTTCTCCGTACAGTTCCGTCAGCAGTTCATGCAGTTCTTCGCTGTTCTTCGCGATGCGCTCGTCAAACGCTTGGTCGGATTTGGAACGTGCCATTCCTCTACTCCTCTTCTCAGGGAACCTCGTTGTTATGAGTATTGGGTTTCACTGCTTTCATTGCTGCGATGCTGGCACAAGTGTAACGTGAATCAACGGTTTTATCAAACCGGTTCGAGGCGTTTTGACGACCAATGTCAATCGATTGACGAAATTACTGGTTATTGTGCGATTGCCCGCGATTGCGCAATCGCCATTCACGCTTCTATTGTCACCACCGCGGATGCAACAGCTCCGTCATGGCTGATGGAAATATGCATTTCGCACGATTGGCCATCCCCGTCAACCGGCAACCCCAACGATTGCCGCAACTTGCATCGCACCTCGGGTGAGAGCATGACGTGGGGCACGCCGTGGGAATCGTCAAGTATTTCGATGCGCGACCAAGGAAAATTGTCAAGCGTGTACGGATATGCAATGTCGCCATCTCCTTTCGCCCTACACGAAATCGCCTCGCACCACGCCTTGAGGAAGGCCTCCTTGCCCGCCCAGCGGGCCGCAAGATGCACCGCCTCGCCATCCCGCTTGACCCGCGCCCGTTGAGCGGTCTGCCATAGCTCGCGCGCGGAGAACAGGTTTCGCATGCGCGACCCAGGTTCGCCCAGTTGCTCGGCGAACGCAGGCACATCCACGACGTCATGCCCCAAACCCAGCATTTTCCAGCCTTTCGAAAGTTTTCAGGAAGAAACGAACCATGTCGACTTCCGCAAAACAGGCGGGCGACACTTCGTTTTCATGCAAGGATACCATCATACTTAAGCGCTTCATCCTCTGTCGTCCGCACTGTGCAGACATGGAACGGGAGTTGTGCAGACGGGCAGTAAGGTGATTCAAGAATATGAAAATCCCGTATCTGCCGCGAAATGCTGAGATTGCGACAGATACGGGATTGATAATCGTGCGCTGAGCGCCAGAAATTTCAGGCGCTCAGACGCGGGGATCAGGCTTCGAAGTAGCCGGAGGCGCTCAGACGCGCGTTAGGATCGAGCAGCATGGCCTTCTCCACTTCGTGCGCGTTGTAGCCGCGGCCATCTTCATGGAAGCGACGGTTGTCGATCGGCTCGTAGAGCGCGGCGCGTCCCATCATGCCTTCCTCAAGGCGACGCTGACCAGCGGCCAGACGCTCGTTGGCGCGATCACGCCATGCATTCAGCGCCTCGACGCCCGCGGTGTTGGCCACCGCAGCTTCAAATGCGCCCGGATTGACGATCGCAGCGAAGCCGGATACGTGACCGAAACCGAGCGACGTGGCCAGGCCTGCCTTAACGGAGCCGACCTTCAGCGGCTCGCGCAGCCAGACCATGTGGTCGTCGCGCATGAGCTTCGGATCAACGCAGTCAAGGGCGGCATTGGCCGGGATCACACCGGACTTGAATAGCTGGGTCAGACCGTTGACCTGGAAGATGCAGGCACCGCCCTTGGCATGGCCGGTAAGCGTCTTCTGCGAGATCACGAACAGCGGGTTGCCGTCAGCACGGCCAATGGCATGGGCCAACGTGTTGTGCAGTTCGGATTCGTTCGGATCGTTGGCGTTGGTGGACGTATCGTGCTTGGAAACCACGGCGATGTCATCCGGAGTGACGCCGAGACGGGCCAGATCGCGCACCAGCTTGGAATCCTTGCCGCCCATGCCCGCTGCAAGCGCGCCCAAGCCCGGAGCCGGGATGGAAGTGTGCGCGCCGTCGGCGTAGGAGTGCACGAATCCGATCACGCCGGCAACCGGCAGGCCGAGCTTCAACGCGATATCGCCACGGGTCAGCAGAATGGTGCCGCCACCCTGGGATTCCACGAATCCGCCGCGACGACGGTCGTTCGCACGGGAGAAGAATCGCGCGTCGATGCCCTTGGCGTACATCTCCTCGGAGTTGGCGGTGGCGTTCATGTTACCGAAGCCGATCACGGATTCGACGCCGATGTCGTCGATTGCGCCGGTGACCACGAAGTCGGCCTTGCCGAGCGCGATCTTGTCGGCGCCTTCCTCAAGGGAGACGGCGGCGGTGGCGCAGGCGGAAACCGGCTGGATCATGTTGCCGTAACCGCCGATGTAAGACTGCATCACGTGCGCCGCGACGACGTTCGGCAGGGCTTCCTGCAGGATGTCGGTCGGGATCTCGTGGTTGAGGAAGCGATCCAGGTAGAGCTTGCGCATAGAGGCCATGCCGCCGAAACCGGTACCCTGCGTGGAGGCGACCATCGACGGATGCACCGCTTCGAGGATTTCGGTCGGCGTGAAGCCTGCGGACAGGTAGGCATCAACCGTGGTGACGATGTTCCACAGGGCGATCTTGTCGACGTCGCCGACCATGGAAGCCGGAATGCCCCACTTGACCGGGTCGAAGCCCTTCGGGAACTGGCCGCCGACCGTGCGGGTCATTGCCGCGCGACGAGGCACGCGAATCATGGAGCCAGCATGGCGGGTGACGTTCCATTCACCGGATTCGGCATCGGCCGCGAAGCTGGTGTGGGCTTCGTCGAGCTTGACGTACTCTTCGGCGATCTCACGAGTCGGAACCGAGAAGGTCACATCGTGGTCAAGGAACACCTCGGCCTCTTCCTCGTCGGTGCCGTCCTTATAGTCGTTGCCCATGCCTTCATCGAACGGACGCACACCGGAGCGGGCCACAACCTCGTCATGGTAGCGTTCCGCGATATCCTCCTCAGGCACGAGGTTGCCGTCAACGTCGTACCAGCCCGGCTTGGGACTGTCGTTCCACGCCAGCAAGCCCATGTTCCACGCCAGTTCGAGCACCGCGCCGGCAGACAGATCCACTTGGCCGTCGGAATGGATGCCGAGTTCGGCTTCGAAGCGGGTGCGGCCGGAGCCCCATGGGCCAAGTTCACCCACGGACACGATGACGATTTCGTCTTCCGGACGTGCGCTGACGTTCTGCCAATCGGCAAGATCGACCTTGGCCTGACGCGGAGCACGCGGGCTTGGCAGCGCCTTGATGAGCGTCTTGACCGCAGTATCGGATTCGTTGCCTGCGATTGCGTTCTTGGCATTCGCCGCTTCCGCCTGAGCCGCGTCTTCCATGGCTTCCGCACGCAGTGCCTTGATATCGATCGGCTCGTTGCCGAGTCCGCCGGTCAGATCCACGTCGAGCGGAGCCTTGGCCGCTTCGATACGGGATTCGCGGGTGGAGAGGTTCAGCAGTTCAACCGCGATTTCGGCGGTGGAGTAAGTCTTCAGACCGTGACGTTCCACCACTTCGACCAGCGGATCATTGCCGCCCATCAGGCCGGTGCCACGCACCCAGCCGATCTTCGGATGGGCGAAGGTCACACGGCTCGACCACACCTTTTCAGCACGAGCACGATTCACAATCGCATCAAATGCGCTCTTCACCTCGCCGTAAGCACCATCTCCGCCGAAAATACCGCGGTTCGGAGAGCCCGGCAACACCACATGCAACTTATGCTGCACATCAGTGTCGGCACCGATCTTCGCAAGTCCGGCAATCGCACGCTCAACACCCCACAGCATGAGGCGAGCCTGAGATTCGAACAGCTCGCCGGAATCAGCGAGGCTGCCATGCACCGGCGGAGCCGCGAACGGGAAGAACAGGCTCGGCTCGTAAGCAGGCTTGAGAATCGTGGTGGTCGCACCGGAAGTCTTCTTCTGCACATTGCCAACCCAAGAGACCAACGCGTCCACGTCACGGTAGCTCGAGAGGTTCGCAGGAACCAGCCACAGCTTGGCATCGCCCGCCGCATGCTCACGGTAGGTCTGCTTAGCCCACGCCTTCACGCTCGGCTTGAAGCTGTGCGAGGTGGCAACCACGGTGGCACCACCGGCAAGCAGGCCGTTGACCACCTGCGCTGCGATGGAATTCGGGGCAACACCCGTCACCACGGCGATATCTCCAGCGAAACGGCTGGTTTCCGCCGATTCAGAAGCGTTCTGAACGGCTTCGTCGGCAACACGCTTGAAAGCGGCCTTCAGATCCGCACTATCGCTCTTGTCCGCATACCAGGCGGCTTCGTCGGCAATGGTCTCACCAAGACCGATGAAGCTGCCGTTCAACGCGGATTCGTCGTTGTTATAGTAGGCGCGTGCCAGATCCTCACGTGCGGAAGCCCAACGATCGTCGAACAGAATGGCCTTGCGCTCGTCGAAACGAGGTTCGACCTGCTTCGGCCAGTCGGCGCCAAGTTCAGCTTCGACCGCGGCCACAACAGCGGCATTCTCGTCGGTTGCGTCTTCGGTAACCGGAGCGGCAACGCCCAGCTGGTTCAGCACGAACTTCGCGGTGGAGGCGAGCACGCCATCGGCGCCGGTCACCTTGGCCGCGAATGCATCCAAAGCAGCGGAATCGACAACTGCGCCACCGGCGGCACCACCAGCGCTCGGCATGGCAACGGTGATGCCCTTATCGGCGGCAACCTTCTGCACGGCCGCATCGATCAGCGCATTGGCTGCGGCCGCATTGGAAGCCGCGTCAGTGCTCAGGGAGGCAAGATCGCCACCGCGGGAGCTTGCGCCTTCACGAGTTTCGAGCACGAGAGCAGCCACCACATGGCTGGCCCAGCCTTCGCCAAGCTGCCAAGTGTCGGTCACACGCTTAGTGATTTGGCCGAGCTTCACACCGGCGGCGCCGAACATGCCACGCACACGGTCGCGCACAATGTCAGACAGCACCGGACCGAACGCCTTGTAGTTCGGAGCGACCTTGTTGACCAGAGCGCTCAGTGCCTTGACCGTCGCCTCGGCAGCGCCATCCACGGAAGCCACACCCAGTTCGGAACTGATGTCCATAAGCAGCTGATTACGGCGAGAAGACACACCATTGGTCAGCGTATCGGTGGTATCGCTTTCGCCGATCTGATCGGGGCGAACCTTAGCCGAGTAAGCCAGCAATGTGGCAATCGCATCGGATGCCTTGAATGGAATATCCGCGACGGCAGCGCCAGACGGAGCACCGGCGGGAGCTGCAGCAACCGGAACTTCCGCAACAGCAGCAGGAGCAGCTGCAGGAGCCGAGGCAACAGCCGGAGCAGCAGCCGCAGAAGAGGCAGAAGTCGCAACTGCAGAATCGTCAGCATCTTCTTCCGGAACCAGCGAATCGGAATCGGTCATGTATACGCGGCCTTCATCGCGACCAACGTTGTACACCGTCACATCGCGACCGGCAAACTGCGGCAGACGCAACGTCTTGGACCCCAGATTGGCGAGCGTCGGAGCATTGCCGAGGCCAACCTCCACATACTCTTCCACACCAAGACCGCCCTGCTCGGCGGAACCGAACAGCAGAGCCTGCGTCTCGATCCAACGCACCGGAGAAGCGAACTGCCAAGACAGCAGTTCCGTAAGCAGCAATCGGCCGAGCTTCTGATCATCCGCAGCATAGGAATCCCAAATCTGCGGATCATCCAAAGCAGCCTGAATACGTTCGGACGGCACGACTTCGAGAATCTTGGCCGCGAATTCCTTCGTCATGTCGAACGGAGCCGCGACCAGGTTCGGAATATAGCGTCCGACCAGACGGCCACGGTAATCGATGGTCTGAGGCAGGAGTGCGTCGAGCTTGTCGCGGAATTCCGGCACACCCTTGCGCAGCAGCGTGGAATGGAACGGCACATCGATGCCCGGCACCAGCATGAACGCGGGCTTGCCGCCATATTCGGCCACACGGCGGGCGGAATCGGCCTTCAGCGCCTTTAGACCGGCGATGGTGCCTGCCACGGCATACTGCTGGCCCGCCAGGTTGTAGTTCACGATTTGCAGGAACTCGCCGGAAGCCTTCGACACGGATTCGACGTACTCGCGCACGCCGTCATCGCCCACACCGAACTGGTTCGGACGCAACGCACCCATACGGTAGTTGGAACGGCCCTTCTCATCGCGCGGAATGAGGTGATGCATGGTGGAGCCGCGGTGGAACACGAGTTCGATCACGGTTTCCAGCGGAATCACGTTGGCGAAGGAGCTCAGCGCGTTGTATTCGCCCAGCGAGTGGCCTGCGAAATAGGCGGGCCAAATGTCGGCGCCGGCTTCGCGCAGACGTGCGGTCTGGGCGAATGCCACGGTGGCGAGCGCCACCTGCGTGAACTGGGTCAGGTTGAGCAGGCCTTCCGGATGGCGGTAGGTCACGCCGTTGGCGGTCAGTTCCTTCGGATTGTCGCGTACGACGGCAAGGATCGAGAATCCAAGCTTCTCGCGGGTCACCTTGTCGGCGCGCTTCCACACGTCTCGTGCGGCCGGGGACTTGGCACGCTCGTCGAGCACCATACCCTGCTGCTGAATGCCCTGGCCCGGGTATACGAACGCGGACTTCGGCGCACGCACGATGGCGGTGCCACGAGACACGATGTTGCCGTCGATACGGCTGGTCACTTCGAGCACCATGCCGGAGTGTGCCACGCGGCCGACTCGTTCGACGGAGATTTCCACTTCATCGTCAAGCTGCACCATGCCGTACATGTTGTAGGTCCAGCCTGCGATTTCGTAGTGCGCACCCTTGCCGTCAAGCGCCTGCACCGCGTATTGCGCGGTTGCGGAGAGCCACATGCCGTGCACGAGCGGTGCCGTAAGACCGGAAACCGCAGCGCCACGATGCGAAGTATGGATCGGGTTGAAATCGCCGGAAGTACGTGCGAAGGCGGTCATCTCGTGTGGAGCGGTCACCTTGACGCGGCGCAGCAGTCGGCGCGGAGTGCTTTCGATTTCCGCGTCGATTCCACCATAGTCCGGTGCTTCCGGCGGCAGTGCGTCGGAGTATGCGCGGCCGCGGATGGCGAAACGTTCGGTTTCGTTGGCAAGCACGGTGCCGTCTTGCGCGCGGTGGGTGACGTGGATGGTCACCACACGGCCGGATGCCGATTCGAAGTAGTTTTCGGCCCAGCTGGTCAGCGCGATCTGTTCACCGATATGCTTGAGCAGTTCGTCTTCGCTGACTTCCAGTTCGATGAGATGATCGAGATGCACTGCGTTGAGCAGGCCTTCGATTACAGGGAAGCCGTTGACGTACACGGATCCGAGGGCCGCGTAAATGGCGGGCCATGCCGGTCCGACGAGTGCGTCCGGTGCGATGCGGGACGGCACCAGATCGCTTGGCAGTGCACCGCCGGTGGCTGCCTCATGGTCGAAGCCGAGGTTGGCCGACAGCGTGTAGCTGGCATGCGCCTGACCGAACGGATAGGAGGCTTTGTCTGCCATCTGTTCAATAACGGGCATGGCGGTGAGCTTGTCGCCAGTAATGGCAGTGTTACCAATGCCGGCAGTGTCTGCGAGCATACGATACACGTGTTCCGGCAGGCGGTCGCGATCAACCACCGGGAAAAGTCCGGACTCGTTGCCGTCCACGTTCAGCGGAATGACGATGTCGCGTACGGCATGCTTGGATGCGCCACCATCCGGATCGTTGTCCCAGTAGGTATCGAGATGAATGTCGAGATCGTACTTTTCGACGCTTCCTTCGCTGGAAATCTTGCGGATTTCGTAGCTGTCGTCGCCATTGCTGGTGCCGTATGCCGGGTTTGCCATGAGATGGCCCACCCACGAGATGTTCGGGGATTTGCGAATGAATTCTTCTGCGGAAGATGCCGCTCCGAGCTGTGCGAACGCAGTTTTGTCCGCGCTTGGCGATTCTGCGGAAACGCGCTTGACCATGGCCGCTTCGAAGCGTCCAAGAATGTCGGCTACAGGTTCGTCAACGGTGGTGATGCCCGCAACGGAGATCGGACCAGGAATAATGCGCACGGAATCGGCGGAGTAACGGGAGTCTTCGGACTGCCACAGCTGATCCTGACCCCACCAACGCAGCAGGTCGTTGTCGATGACGGGCACGAACGGCATTGGCTTCGGGTATTCACGCACGAGCACCGGGAACCAGGCTTCATCCATCGGGGTGACGGTCAGTTCGTCGGCTTGTGGATAGGCTTCGGCAAGCTTGGCGATGGCCGCATGCGGATCGGCTTCCACATCGGCGCGGGATGCGAACAGCGATACGAATTCGCCGCTTTCCTGCGTGGTGACGCGGGCTTCAATACGCTGCAGCAAGTGCAGGAAGCGATCGGCGTAGGTTTCGTCGACCCACGGGAAGGCGAGATCGGCGAAACGCTGCGCCCATGCGAGATATGTCATGGCCTTCAGGTCGCCGAAATACGGCTTTGCGGTGGCGTTCAACGCTTCGATGATTTCCTCGCGGCGGCTTTCCAGCTCTTCCGGATGCTTCATCACGCGCACCAGCAGGCGTCCGCAACGTGCGGAAGAGTTTTCCAGCTCGTAGATGTCAGCATGCAGATGGCTCAGGCCGGAAGTGACGCCGCCCTTGGCTTGGCCGCTCGGCACCCACTGCTCGCCCAACGGAGCGAACGGATCGCCGTCGGCTCCCTTGGCGGGAATACCCGGAGTGTTGACAAGCATCTGCTTGACTTCAGGGCTGGTGTGCGCTTCCTTGGCGGTCATCACGGCAGTGCCAACGAGCACGCCATCCACTGGCATGAGCGGACGGCCGTACTCTGCGGACCATTCGCCGGTGATGTAGTCGGCGCCGCGTTCCGGCGTGCCGATACCGCCGCCGACCACGAGCACCAGATTGGTCTGTTCACGCACTTCGGCATAGGTGCTCAGCAGCAGATCGTCCAATGATTCCCACGAATGGTGGCCACCTGCGGAGCCGCCTTCAACTTCGATGAGCACCTTGACCGGAGCGACGGCCTTGGCGATGCGCACCACCTGGCGAATCTGGTCGACGGTGCCCGGCTTGAAGCTCACATACGGGAATCCGTCGGCGTTGAGATTGTGAATGAGTTCCACGGCCTCGTCAAGTTCCGGAATGCCCGCAGACACGACCACGCCGTCGATCGGGGTGCCGCTGGCACGCTTCTTCGGCACGATGCGCTGGGATCCGAACTGCAGATTCCACAGGTAGCGGTCCATGAACATTGCGTTGAACTCAACGGTACGGCCTTCTTCAAGCTCTTCTTCCAGCTTGGCGACATGACGGTCGAACACGCTGGCGGTCACCTGGCCGCCGCCTGCGAGTTCTGCCCAGTAGCCGGCGTTGGCGGCCGCTGCCACGATTTCCGGTTCCACGGTGGTCGGGGTCATGCCGGCGAGCAGTACCGGAGCCTTGCCGGTCAGTTCGGTGAATGCGGTACGCACCTTGTCTCCGGCGGAAGTGTGGATGATGCTTGGTGCGAAGCGGGTCCAGTTCTGGGTGCGCTCAGGCAGGGTTTCCAACGTGGAGAGCGTGCCACGATCGGCCACGGTGGAGGCTTCCACCACGCCGACACCAGTGCCTTGGGCAACGGTGGAGAACAGCTTGCCGACGGTGGTTCCCGGACCGAAATCCAGCACCCACAGGGCGCTTGGATCGGTGGATTTCATGAGCGCGCGCACGCGGGCGGCCCAATCCACATGGTTGAGCAGCACTTCGGCAGCAAGCTCGTGAGCGTGGTCGACGTTGATTCCGCAAGATTCCGCCCATGAAACAGCCTGTGAAACAGCCTCGGCCATAAGCGGGCTGTGGAACGGCAGGGTTACGTCAAGGTATTCGAGCACCGGTTCGAACACGCGACCGCCACGCACCTTCTCTTCGCGCAGCTTGGCCTGGTGCTTGTGTTCCTTGGCCACTTCCACGCCGAACGCGGCCAGGTCCTCCGGGTAGCCGGAGAGCACATAATGCGTGGCGGAATTGGTGACGGCCACTGCGATCGGGCCGCGAGCGCCGGAAACACGCTCGATCAGCGCGTCCACCTGCGCGCGGGTGATGTCTTTGACCGACAGCATCGGCGTGGCTTCGCCGTGACGTGCGGCAAGACCAAGCTGACGTGCCTGACGGGTGCCGGCAACACCGATCAGCGTGGCAATCGCAAGAATTTCATCGATTTGTGCGGAAGCCGCCTCAACGGAACCTGCTTCAACGATCGCCTGCACCATGTGCACGGCGAGCACGCCCTGGGAGTGACCGAGCACGGCAACCGGCTTGGCAACGGCGGGATTGTAGCCGAGAGAAGTAGCGTCAAGCAGCGCACCCAACTGGGCGAGCGCAATGCCAGGGACGCTGGCGGAAGCCGCCGCGGCAGCGCCGAGTCGCGCCGGATTCGGTTCGAATCCGAACAGGTCGACCGGGCGGCCGGTGGTGGCGAGCAGGTCGGCTGCCACCGGGTACAGCAGCGCCTGGGCTGCGTCGACATGGGCGTGCAGCGCTTCGCTGAGCATTGGATTGGCGCTTTGGTCAGCAAGCGCCACCGGCCATGGGGTGGATTGTCCGGCGAAGGCAAGCGCGTGCGGCTCACCGTTCAGTCGATCAAGAAAAAAAGTATTCATGATGTTCCTTACTTGTTTTAAAAATCTTGCGATGTGTTCTTGCGATCGATTCTTGCGTTTACGTTTGCTTACGATTCATCCGCGCACTTTGCACCTGTCACAATGGCTGGTTGCCATGGTGTTTGGTGGTTTTACGCACGCGCTTCTTGCTGGAGAGCAGTTTGAGCGATTCGATGATGGTTTCTCGCGTTTGCTCGGGGTCGATCATGGCGTCGATTTCACCCATTTCCAGCGAAAGATTCGCGTTGACGGTGGTGCGTTCGTAATCGGCCACGTATTTGGCCCGGAGCGCTTCGACGTCTTTGCCTGAGTCTTTGGCTTTCTGCAGGTCTTTGCGGTGGATGATGTTCACCGCTCCGGCCGCGCCGAGCACTGCGATTTGGCTGGATGGCCAAGCGTAGTTGAGGTCGGCTCCAATGGCTTTGGATCCCATTACGATGTAGGCACCGCCGAAGGCTTTTCGCAGGATCACGGTGACCAGCGGCACTTGCGCGTTGGCGTAGGCGTAGATCACTTTCGCACCGCGGCGGATGATGCCCGCATGTTCCTGTTCGGCTCCCGGCTTGTATCCGGGGGTGTCCACCAAGGTGACGACCGGCAGGTTGAACGCGTCGCACAAACGCACGAATCGTGCCACTTTTTCGGAGGAATCCACGTCGAGGATGCCCGCGTTGACGTTCGGCTGGTTGGCCACAATGCCGACCGGATGCCCGTTCACGCAGGCGAATCCCACCACTGCGGAGCATGCGAACAGCTCGTGCACCTGCACGAATTCGCCGTAGTCCACGATGCAGCGGATCACGTCGAGCACGTCGTATGGCTGGCGATCGTTGTCGGGCACGATGGTGGCGAGTCGTTTGGACACGTCACGGTCGGCGCGGGTTGCGGCGTACGCGTAGGTGGGCGGCTGCAGGTCGGAGTTGGATGGCAGGTAGGCGAGCACGGTTCGTGCGTAGTCGATCGCGTCGGCTTCGTCTTCGCCCAAATAGTGCGCCACTCCGGAGGTGGCGTTGTGCACATAGCCGCCACCGAGATCGTCCATGCTGATCACTTCGCCGGTGGCCGCTTTGACCACGTCAGGACCGGTGACGAACATGTTGGAGTTCTCGCGGGTCATGATGATCAGGTCGGTCAGCGCCGGGCAGTACACGGCTCCGCCCGCGCAAGGGCCGAGAATCAGCGAAAGCTGCGGCACGAAACCGCTGGCGTCACAGGTTTTACGGAACAGATGCCCGTATTGCGTCAGTGCGGCTACGCCTTCCTGAATGCGGGCGCCGCCCGAATCGATGAGCGCGATGATTGGCACCTTCAGGTCGAGCGCCTTGTCCATCAATCGGCAGATCTTGCGGCCTTCCGCAACGCCTAGCGTGCCGCCGCGCACGGAGAAGTCCTGCGCATAGACGGCGACTTTGCGCCCGAACACTTCGCCGAAACCGGTGATGACCGCCGCTCCCGCACGACCACCGTTGATGTCGCCGCCGCAGAATCGTCCGATCTCTTCAAAAGAACCGGTGTCGAGCAGCAGATCGAGACGTTCGCGTGCCGTCAGCTTGCCTTTGACGTGCTGGCGATTGCGTGCATGGTCTTCCGCTTCGTGCGCAAGTTGCGCCGCTCGCAGTACGGATGCGCGGATTGGCTGGGACGCGCCCGGCACGTCGGCCGCGGAGACGGCTTCGGTTGCGTCTTTGCCGAGTCGCTCCTGCTGTTCCATCACGATTTTCACGGCTTCTTTAACGGCCGGGCTTGCGATGATATCAGTCATCACTTACCCCCTTCCACAGTGTCGCCAACAGCGTTTCCGTCAGTTTGCTGCCCGTTACCGCTCGCGCCACTCGCTCCGGTCACATCGATGGTCATCAATGTTTCGCCGGCTTCCACACCCGCCGCAGGCCCCACGAAAATCTTGGTGACGACGCCCTTGACCGGCGCGTACACGTAGTTTTCCATCTTCATGGATTCGAGTACGACGAGCAGGTCGCCCTTGGCCACCTGCTGGTCTTCGGCCACGTTGACGCGCGTCACGACGGCCTGCATCGGGCTTGCGATCACACCGGATTGTCCGTCGTTGCTTTGCTGTTTTTTCTGCGCATGATGCAGTCCCTGACCGCGCAGAGGCTGGATGGCACGTTTCGCGTCACGCGCTTTGGCACCGCCCGTCAGGTTGGCGACGATGTCGTTCGGCACGGTCAGCGACACTCGGCGATTGTTGACTTCGATAACGAAGGTTTCGCTGGATTCCTTTTTGTCGACGTCAAGAGAGCCCGTCGCGCCAGACACGGATGCCGGCTGCCCGCCTTGGGACGATGCGGCTGCTTTGTTGAGGTACTTGCGTTCCAGCCATTTGGTGCTGGCATCGTATGCGACACCGTGTTCGGCGGTGAATTCGTCGTCATTGAAGATCTGTTCGAACAGGCTTGCCGGAGTCGGCACGCCTTCCACTTTCAGTTCGCTCAATGCTCGGCGCACACGTGCCACGGCCGCTGCGCGGTCGGAAGCGGTGACCACGAGTTTGCCCATCATCGAATCGAATTTCGGCGAGATGGTGTCGCCTTCGACCACGCCGGAATCCACACGGATGCCCGGCCCGGACGGCCAACGCAGAGAAGTCAGCGTGCCGGAGCTTGGCGCAAGGTTCTTTGCCGGATCTTCGCAGGTCAGACGCAATTCGAAACTGTGCCCACGAAGCGGATGGTTCACGGTCAATTCCCCACCGTTGGCGATGGTCAGCTGCTCGCGCACCAGGTCGAGTCCGCAAACCTCCTCGCTGACGGTATGCTCCACCTGCAGGCGCGGATTGACTTCCAGGAAGTACACTTTGCCTTGCTCGGTCACCATGAATTCGCAGGTGCCAAGGCCTTCGTAATCGACCGCTTCGAACAGTCGGCGGGAGTAGGTTTCCAGCTGGTCGGTCACATCGGAGGGAAGGAACGGTGCGGGAGCCTCTTCAACAAGCTTCTGATTGCGGCGCTGCACGGAGCAGTCGCGCGTGGAATACACGGTGAAGTTGCCGTGCGAATCACGACCGCACTGCGTTTCGACGTGACGTCCCTTGTCGATGAATCGTTCCACGAAATATTCGTTCAAATCACCGCCCTGCAGAGCGTCATGATTCATGTAGAAGCCGCGCAGCTCATCATCATTACGTACCAGCGTGATGCCTCGACCACCGCCGCCATCGGTACGCTTGAGCATCAGCGGATAACCGTGCGTGTGTGCGAAATCAAGCAGCAATCGCATGTCGGAAATTGACTGGGAAATGCCGGGAACCGGCGGAACTTTTGCAAAAGTCGCCACACGACGTGCGGTGATCTTATCTCCCAAATCCACGAGGGCTTTCGGATTGGGACCAACCCAAGCCGCGCCCGCGTCGATCACTTTCTGTGCGAATGTAGCGACTTCGGAAAGGAATCCGTAGCCGGGATGCACTGCGTCGGCACCGCTGCGCTGCAGAATGTCGATCAGCAGATCCTCGTTGAGATACGTGTCTTTGTATGTATCTCCGGAAAGCAGATATGCGTCGTCAGCCATCTGCACATATTGCGCATGGCGATCCTGTTCCGCGTACACCGCAACCGTGGGAATCCCCATCTCGCGTGCGGTGCGCACTACGCGAAGCGCGATTTCGCCGCGATTCGCCACCAAAAGTTTGTTGACATTTTTAGGCATAACGTCAAGTTTGGCCAAACGAACGAAAAATCGCGAACTCGTTTCCCACAAAAGACACGCAAACTTTTTGTAAGGCTCCACAAACGTTACCGAAACTCAGCAAGCCTATGATTGGGGGCATAAGTTGACAAATCCTGCATTTTCGTCACTTTTGCGATCGCCGTCATTTCGGCTGCCAATAATCGTCGATTCATCAACAGTAATGCAATCAAATTCAAGGAGAATTATCGTGCGTAACGCAATGCTGACGCTCAAGACCACACTGAAAACCGCTACCAGCGGCACTCTTGGATCCGTGCTCAAGCCCGCACTGTTCGCCGTGCTCATGTGGGCGGCTTCCGCGGCCGGCGCCGTGCCGATTCCGGGCACGCCCGTGCCAATCACCCTGCAGACGTTTGTGGTGATGCTGGCCGCGCTGATGCTGCCGTGGAAGCAGGCCGGCACCGCGATGCTCATGTATCTGGCGGCAGGCGCGGTCGGTCTGCCGGTGTTCGCAGGCGGCGCTTCCACCATGGCATTGGTCGGCCCGAGCGCCGGCTTCCTGATCGGCTTCCTGCCGGCGGCCGTCATCACCTCGCTGCTCAAGGGCGAGGCCCGCACCGATTCGCTGAAGCACGGTGCACTGACCGCCGCACGTTATCTGTTCGCCTGCGTCGCCGGCTGCATTGTACTTGACTATCTGCTTGGTTTCATCGTGCAGTCCGCCATTACCGGCGTTGCGCTGCCGATCGTTGCGGTAGCTTCCATGGGATTCATTGCCGGCGACGCGGTCAAGGCCGTCATCGCTTCCGCCGTGGTAGCAGGTCTTGCCAAGCTGAAGTGAGTAGAACGCGTTACGAACGTTTTCTCACTTGCCGAACACGCCCACATCGGCCGTGCTGACCTGATGCAACACGCCTTCCTGATCCTCAATGGTCAGGGAGGCGTCGTCGTTTAAAGCGACGGCCTTGCCCCGCAGAGTGGTTCCGTCCATGAAATGCGCTTCGCAAGACTTGCCAAGCGTCCAGCAGATCGGAATCATGGCCTCTCTGGCACGCACAGCCTCACGATGGGAATCCTCCTCAAAATCAGCCAACCGCGAGCGCAAGCCTCGCACCCAACGTGCGGCGATCGCATCGCGCATAACGGCAACATCCGGCAGATCGTGCGCAATCAACTGCAACGACGTGGCCTTGTCTATCGGCAACCGCTCCTGTGCGACGGCAAGATTCAAGCCGACGCCGATCACAATGGCGACGCGATCCTCGCAACCCGCAATCGGCACCATTTCGGCGAGCACGCCACCGAGTTTCTGTCCATCCACGAAAATATCGTTCGGCCATTTCAATGCAATATCCCCGATATTCTCGTCAAAGCCGCCGCCGCAATCGCGTACCGCACCAACAATCGCCTCACGCATCTCGCAGCCGGCGATCATCTGCAGCCAACCATTGACGGACGAATCGCGCATAATCGAAACGGGCACGCTTACCACCAGCGACACGATGAACGACTCCCCCGGAACGCTCGTCCACGTATGGTCGAGACGCCCGCGGCCTGCCGTCTGCTCATTCGCCGCAATGACCACGATTTCATGCCCGCTCCACGCGGACTTCCCTGCATTCACGCGATCCGCGCTGCTCACGCCATCCGCACCATTCACACCGAACAGCACTCCCTCGCGCACCAAATCCGCGGCATACGTATTCGTGGATCCCACGGTGTCGAGCAACAGCACCTGATCCGCCACAGCACAAGTACGCGGCATAATCATTGCCGAATCCAAAATCGCCATCATTACCCCCTATCTACTACGGTATGTTCGATGCAACGTAACGGCCAGCACAACAACCACGCAGCCGCTATTCGTCCTGCCGCACTTGGCTGGCTTCATACTCGCTGACCACGTTCGCCTTGACCGCCTGCCGCGCATTACGCGACTCACGCCAGAATTGCAGGCATACGAAACCGAACACGAACGCGACCGGCAGCATATGCCGTTCGAAATTGTTGGCCGGAGCGGTGATCATCACTCCCATGAGCAGCAGCAAAGGCAAATGCCACGACAGCGAGCGCCACCGTCGCAGCACCACTTCGGCGGCGCCGACCAGCAGCATCAGCGTTACGTACAGGTTGCCGTGCGTCACCCAGCCGATCACGGGAATATTGCCCCATCCTTTGGCGAAACCGGCCGCCGCATCGCGCCAATCGTGATTGTACAGATGGATCCACTCATTGCCGCTCTGCACGTAATCGTTGTTCACGTAGTAGTCCATCGACACGTACGGTAGGTCGGTCACGTCGAAATAGCCGAAACACTCCGCGAAAAACGCGTCGAGTGCGATCACGGGATTCGCGACAACGATTTCAAGCCATGCCTCGTTGAAGTTCTTCATGTCGTCTTCGGTGACGGTACGCCACTTGTAGCTGACTTTTTTCGATTGGATGCCGGAGGATTTCACCGGGTCGGCGTCCTGCCAGGAGTATGCTTCGGCCATTTGGTCGAGGTTAAAGACGGGTTCGAGCTTTTCCGTCGCGTCTGCCGGAATGCCGTTTGGATTGTATTTGGCGACGCGCGCGATCTGCTGCAGTTGGATGCCCCGGCTTTCGATCGGGTCGCCACCGATGATGGCACCCGTGTTGGTAAGGAATACGATGCCGCCATGAATGAGGATGGTCGGCAGCAGCAGTGCCACAAGATAGGTTTTCCAACGTTTTCGATCGTTGATGAGCGCCAGGATCAGGGTAAAGAGAATGATGTACCATGCGTATTTCGCGCTGATGAGCATCACGCAGCTTGAGATGGTGAACGCCATGATCGAGCGTTTGCGCAGACGAGTCGGCTTGCTGTTGATGGTGGGCAACGCTTTGATGTGCGTCATATGCAGTTCGTACCACACGCCGAACCACCATACGAATGCGAAAGCGAACAGTGGCGATTTCGTCAGGGAAATCGTGGCGAACACTGCAAGGGGGCACACCATGAAGAACAGAAGTATCACGAATCGGGTTTTCGCACCGGCCCGCAGTCTGGAAGGACGTGCCACGACGCCCGCTTCGGGATGCGTGTAATCGCGCATATTCCAGCAATCGTGGCGTTCCGGATGCGAGAAGTCGAATGTGCCGACGCCGAGCCTGCGCCACGGCAGGTTGAAGAATCGGTTGGCGGTCGCCGAACAGCAGAATGCGGCGAACAGCCATTGCAATGCGGCAAGCACCACAATGCCCGCATCGTTGGAGTCGGTGAAATAGCGAGAAACCGCCGCCACCGCGCCGTAGAGCACGGTGAGCACAACGTTATGCTGGTCGGTCAGGTACGTGGGATTATCCGGCCACATGTAATGCGCGGTCGGGTAGATATCCATGGGCACGAACGAGAAGAAACCGATATATGGCTGCTTCAGGCCCATCCACTGGTTCAACGCCCAGCTGAATTCGCGGATTTGCGAACGTATGTCGGCGCCGAATGCGGCCAATAGCGTGGTCGGCACCCACAGCCAGCCGATCACGAACACCAGCATGAGTTTCCACCAGCAGTCGGTGCAACGGGTCAGTTTGCGCCCAAGCCATACGATCATCGCATGAAGGGCACGCCCTGGGCGACTGTGCGCAGCGTCATGCAGGTGTCGCAACATAATGCCGAGCACAGTGCTTGGCGTTCCCGCGATCTCGTCGCATAGTCTTTCATACCGACGTACGAAATATCGCGGAAGCACGCGACGACCGTGTCCGAATCTGACCAGCGCGACGACAATCGAAAAACATATTGCGAAAGCGACCACCAAATACAGCACGTTCAGCCAGCCGAAGTCGGAAAGTCCGCCACCGAACCAATACAACGGCCCGATGGCGCAACACCATGCCACCCACAGGCATGCCAGCACGGCCAGCGTCCAGCTGAGGAACGTACCGACCTTTTCGCCACGCTTTCCGGTTTTTTTGACTTCGCTCATAAGCGGCATAATAGCGGCACTCCCCGAATGAGCCTCACCTTGTTGTCGCCGCCCGTTCAGCGATTCGTTAGATAGACGGCTACACTTGACACTTATGAACTCCGATCAGGCAGACATTCTCGACCTTCTGGCAGGGCACACCGACGATTCGACTATCGAACGGCTCGCTTTCGAATGCCTGATGACGAATCTTACGGATAATCGCGTCGCCTCATTGATGAACGTGCTCGGATGGCGCGGAAATTTCGATTGCTTTGCGATTGGCGGCACACCGAAGGTAAGTCCCGCCTCGGCTTCGCTTGTCGCGCGCAATGCGGTGCGTGATTTGGGTGGGGAGCACGCGATCGTCGGCACGTACGGCAGTTTTCTGCTGGTGCTGGTCTGTCAGATGGGGGCCGCCACCGCCGAGGTGACGTGCACGTCTGTCATTTCCGCGTTCAGCGAGGATGAGCCGGTGTATTTGAGTCCGGTACGTTCCGGTGTAGTCGGCGCCTCGCATGTGTTGCGTGAAACCTTGTTCTCGTTGCAGGCCGCTCCCGCTTTGGCTTCGCCGTCCCGCCCGTTGCGTGCCGACGAATTGCTGCCTGAGAGGGCACTTTTGGGCGATGACTACGCTCGTGAGGAGCTGTATCAGAACGTGTATCGGGTGCTTCATGGCGATAATCCCGACGATCCGACTTTTGTGACGGTTTCCACGTTTTTGAGGAACGGCAGTTCTTTGGAGAACACCGCGAAGGATTTGAACGTGCATCCGAATACGGTGCGCTATCGTTTGAAGCGTGCCGCGGAAACGACTGGTTGGGATGCGACCGATCCGCGCGACGCATACGTGTTGATGACCGCGCTTGCAATCGGCCGTATGCGCGATCGTTGAAATTACTTTTCTGTTTTTAATATCTGTCTGATATCTGGTTTCATTGAAATTCTTTGATATTCAGCGATTGCAGAATCATTATTTATTAAATGAGATGGATAATCACAAGATATATACGAAAAGACCCGCATCTCGCGTTGAGGCAGGATGCGGGCCTTTTGCAAGCTATATAGAAGCTATTTGCAAGCTATATTGCTCAGGCGATGACCGTCGGATCAACCGGGACGCCCGGGTTCATCGTGGAGGTGATGGTCGCCTTGGTGACGTAGCGGCCCTTCACGGTGGACGGCTTCAGACGCTTGATTTCGTCGGCAACAGCCTTGAAGTTCTCGTCGAGAGCCTGCTCGGTGAAGGAGAGCTTGCCGATGAGGAAGCTCAGGTTGCCGTTCTTGTCGACGCGGAAGTCGACCTTGCCGCCCTTGATGTCCTTGATGGCCTTGGTGACATCCATGGTCACGGTGCCGGTCTTCGGGTTCGGCATGAGGCCGCGCGGACCGAGCACGCGGCCGAGGCGGCCGACCTTGCCCATCATGTCCGGGGTAGCCACCACGGAATCGAAGTCAAGGAAGCCGTCGGCGACCTTCTGCACGAGATCATCGTCACCGACGATGTCAGCGCCAGCCTCGAGAGCCTCGGTGGCCTTCGGGCCACGGGCGAACACGAGGACCTTGGCGGTCTTACCAGTGCCGTTCGGCAGGTTGACGGAACCGCGGACCAGCTGGTCAGCCTTGCGCGGATCGACGTTCAGGCGCAGCACGGCCTCAACGGTCTGATCGAACTTGTACTCCGGCATGCTCTTGACGAGAGCGATGGCTTCGTTGGCGGTGTAAAGATTGTTGCGATCGATCTTCTCAGAAGCTTCGCGGTACTTCTTGGAACGCTTTACCATTTGTCCCTCTCCTCTCAGTCGGTAACCGTGATACCCATCGAGCGGGCGGTGCCCTCGATGATCTTCATGCCGGCTTCGACGTCGCGTGCGGACAGATCAGCCATCTTGATTTCGGCGATCTCACGGACCTGGGCCTTGGTGACGGAGCCGACCTTGTGGGTCAGCGGGTTTTCGGTACCCTTCTGGATGCCCGCAGCCTTCTTCAGCAGAGCTGCCGCCGGCGGGGTCTTCAGAATGAAGGTGAAGGAACGATCTTCGAAAACGGTGATCTCAACAGGGATGACCTGGCCCATCTTGTCCTGCGTGGCAGCGTTGTACTGCTTGCAGAAGTCCATGATGTTCACGCCATGGGAACCCAGTGCCGGGCCCAGCGGCGGGGCCGGGTTGGCCTTGCCAGCCTGAATCTGGAGCTTGAGAAGCGCCGAGACTTTCTTCTTAGGAGCCATTGTATGGTTCTTCTTTCTGTAGAAGCGGTGGTAGCGGCACCGGAGTAGGTCTCCCGCGTCCGGTTCCTTCCGCAACGTATATTGCTGTGCTGTGCTAGCGGATTCCGTACCCTCATTCAGGCACGCCAAACCCTCCAGACACAAGCCTTTCTATTATGCCCACTTCCCCCAGACAAAAAAAGACCCCGCACATTGCGGGGTCTTTCAAAATCCTTATTACTTACTGAAATTCAATAATGCGTGCGCCTTCACGGCAAGCTGCTCACTCTGCCTACAGACTGTCCACTGGATTGTCTGCTTAACGGCTCAGCGCAGCTAACGCTCCATTATTAAATTCAGGCTAGTTTCTCTACCTGGTTGAAGCCCAACTCTACCGGCGTGTCACGACCGAAGATGGACACGAGCACGGTGAGCTTCTGGGTGGTGGGCTCAACGTCGGAAACGACAGCTGCCATGGTGGTGAATGGACCGTCGGTAACGGTGACCTGATCGCCAACTGCGTAGGAGACTTCGAGGACGCGCTTCCTGTTGGCGGCTGGCTTGTCGCCAGCCTTCTTGAGCGCTTCGGAAGCGATCATCGGAGCCATCATGGAAACGACTTCCTTGCGGCTCAGCGGCGCCGGTTCCTTGGTTGGGCCGACGAAGCCGGTAACGCCTTCGGTCTCGCGAACGATACGACGGGCGTTCTCATCCGGAAGCATGCGAATCAGCACGTAGCCGGGAACACGCACGCGGGTGATGACCTTCTTGCCCTTTTCAGTGTGCTTTTCGACCTCTTCCATCGGCACTTCGATCTGGAAGATCTTGTCTTCCATGCCGAAGCTCGCCACACGGGATTCGACGTTGGTCTTCACGCGCTTCTCATAGCCGGAATAGGTGTGCAGCACATACCATTTGCCCTCGAGGGTGCGCAGGCTGTTGGAGAAGTCTTCGACGGCCTTGGCGCCGGCATCCTGCTCGTCGTCTTCCTCGCCCTCTTCGGACTCGTCGGAAGCGACTTCAGCAGTCGGCTCTGCCTCAACGGTCTCATCGGCAGTTTCCTGAACGCTTTCGCCTTCGGCCGGTAGCGCCTCAACGGCGGCCACGGCCTCGAGATCAGCTTCGGGAGCCTCATCGAGGTTGTCGGAAAACACTTCGTCAGTCATGCAGTTTCACCTTCAAGTTGTTGATCAGCCGAAGATCCACAGGGTCAGCTTGCCCAGACCGAAGTCCATGCCGGTGACCAGTGCCATCAGGAGCAGCACGAAGATGAACACGGCGAGTGCCCAGAAGAACAGCTCTTTGCTAGTCGGGGTCACGACCTTGCGGAGTTCGTCGATAATCTGTTTGATGAACAAGCCAATTCGCATGAAGATGTTCGGCTTAACGGCCTTTTCGCTATTCTCTGCCTTCGCCATAATAATCCTCCGCTGAGCTTGTTGCAAGAAGCTTGGCAGGGAAGGCGGGACTCGAACCCACAACCTACGGTTTTGGAGACCGTTGCGCTACCAATTGCGCCACTTCCCTAGGTGTACTCTGCCGTTTCTACTTGCTGGCGAGGATTTTATGCGAAAAACCACGCAAGAAGTAAGCGGCAAAACCGCCAAGTCGAAATAATAGCGGGTATTTGCGACTTAGTCCAACCGGTTTTTGAAGAAACCTTTCAAAACCGCTATTTTCCAACGAAAAAAAGATTCGCACCCGGCATGTCACCGTGGTGCGAATCGTACGAAAAGTTTCAGTCAGGTCAGTATCAGGCTTCGACCCACTGCTTCATGCGTTTCATGCCCTCGACCAAATCGTCGTCGGCAAGCGCATACGAGAATCGCAGGTAGCCGGGAGCACCGAACGCTTCACCTGGCACGGCTGCCACATGGCCTTCGTCAAGCAATGCCGCAGCCAGCTCGGACGTGCTCGCATAGGAGGCCTTGCTTGTACCGAGTGGCTTGTTCAGCAGGGCGCTCACATCGGCGAACGCATAGAATGCACCGGTCGGAGTCGGACAGTTCACACCCTCGATATCGTTCAGCGCGGCGACGATGGTCTGACGGCGCTTGTCGAAAGCCTCGCGCATCTCGTACACGGCATCGAGAGAGCCGGATACGGCCGCGATTGCGGCGCGCTGGGAGATATTGTTCACGTTGGACGTCATATGCCCCTGCAGCTTGGACGCGGCCTTGGCCACGTCGAGGGGAGCGATCATCCAGCCGACACGCCAGCCGGGCATGGCATACGTTTTGGCCACGCCGTTGAGCACCAGCAGCTGACCACGCACTTCGGGCACTGCAGCGCCGACATACGTGGTTTTTGCGCCATCGTAGTTGAGATGCTCATAGATTTCGTCGGAAATCACCCACACATGATGTTCCACAGCCCATTCACCGATCGCTTTGACGGTTTCCGGCTTCCACACGGCACCCGTCGGATTGTTCGGCGTGTTCACGATGATGGCTTTCGTACGTTCGGTACGCGCTTGTTCGAGATCTTCGAGACTTGGTTCGAAATTGCGGTCAGCGCCGGCGAACACTTCGACAGGCACGCCTCCGGCCAGTTTCACCGCTTCCGGATAGCTCGTCCAATACGGCGTCGGAATGATGACTTCGTCGCCTTCGTCAAGCAGGATTTGGAATGCCGAATACACGGCCTGCTTGCCGCCGTTGGTTACGATAACCTGGTTCGGATCGACTTCGTAACCGGAATCGCGCAACGTTTTTTCTGCGATTGCCTTACGCAGTTCCGGCAAACCTGCCGTTGGGGTGTAACGATAGTTTTTCGGATCCTGCACCGCTTCGGCCGCAGCTGCGACGATCGGAGCCGGAGTCGGGAAGTTCGGCTCGCCCGCGCCAAATCCAATGACGTCGATTCCTTCGGCTTTCATCGCTTTCGCTTTGGAATCAACGGCCAGAGTAGCGCTCGGAGCCACGTGGTTAATACGTTCGGAAAGAGTCTGCCAGTCAGCCATAGTCATGCTTGCCATGCTAACTCTCCCACCCGAAAAACAACAGCCTTCGGCACATTTTGCTCGATTGTGCTGCTTCCTTTTTCTTTCCTTTGGCTGGTGTCCGGTAGGGACTGGAAGATAAATATTTCTACACCAAAACGAGATTGTCGCGGTGGACTAGGGGGTGCGCGTATTCTTCGCCGAGGAAACGCTTGAGCTGGGCGGTATTACGGCCGAGCATTTGCGGGATCTCTTCGGAGTCGAATCCTACAAGGCCTTTTGCGAGATGCTCTCCCGCTTCGTTGTCGATCCACACCGCGTCTCCGGCGGCGAAATCGCCCTTCACCTCAAGCACGCCGGCTGCGAGCAGACTGGCCGCTCCCCCACGCACCGCGTTGGACGCGCCCGCGTCGGCCACCAGAGTACCTTGCGGGTGGGCCGCGAAGCCAATCCATAGGCGGCGCGAAGAGCCACGGTCGTTGATTGGTGCGAATGCGGTGCCGACCGGGTCTCCCATCATGGCCGGGCCTGCGTTCGACGCGCAGGTGAGCACTGCAGGAATGCCGGAAACTGCCGCCACACGGGCTGCTTCCATTTTGGTGACCATGCCGCCGGTGCCCACATTTGAGCCTGTGCCGCCGACCTGCACATTGGCGAGCGCATCTTCCACGTTCGGCACGTAGCTGATGCGTTTCGACCCGGGTTCGCTTGGGGGCGCCGTATAGAGCGCGTCCACGTCGGTGAGGAGTACGAGGGCGTCGGCGACAACGATGTTGGCAATCAATGCGGAGAGGCGGTCGTTGTCTCCGAATCGGATTTCGTTGGATGCGAGCGAGTCGTTTTCGTTGATGATTGGCACCGCACCCAAGTCGAGCAGTCTTTCGAGAGTGCGTCGCACGTTGCGGTATTGCTGTGGCGCGATGGTGTCGGATACGGTGATGAGGATCTGCCCGACGCGCAGTCCGTAGTGTGCAAAAGCGTTCTCGTATTGTGCCATGAGCAGGCCTTGGCCTACGGCCGCGCATGCCTGCTGGTCAGCCACGTCGGTTGGTCGCGCGTCGAAGCCAAGGGAACCGAATCCGGCTGCAATGGCGCCGGAGGAGACGAGCACCACACGCCCGCCCATGAGTCGTACGCGTGCGATGGCCGCCACGAGCGCGTTGAGCCGTTCCGGATCGAGGTGGCCGCTTGGCTTGGTCAGCGAGCTGGATCCCACTTTCACCACGATGGTTTGCGCTTCGGCGATGGCTCGGCGCACTTGGGTTTGCGATGGCGTGTTCATGGTTCCTCCAGGCGTTCGAATGGCCGAAAAGAAAACCCGCCGACATGCCAATCGGCACATCAGCGGGCGTATTGCTGCTTCTATTGTTCCACGTTTTCGGATTCGGTGGTTTCACCGCGTCCGAAGAGGCTGGTTTCGTCATGCCGGTCGTCGTCCACGGAAGGATCAGCCCAGTGTCCGGCCTTGCGCTCGGCCATCATGGCTTCGCGCACGGCTTGGCGTGCGTCCATCATTTCGTGGTATTGGCGACGGCGTTCCGCGTTGGTGCGGCGCTGCGAACGGCCGTCCTGTTCCTGCAGTCGCAGGTCGACGCCTCGTGCGCCAAGCTGGGCGCCGTCGAGCATTTCCGCACCTGCCGCAATGGTCGGATCCCAATCGAATTCCACGGCTCGCGCACCCTTGCCGATGCGCACTTCATCACCCGGCTTGGCGCCCTTGTTGCGCAGTTCGTCTTCAACTCCAAGCTTGGCGAGGCGGTCTGCTAGGTAGCCGACCGCTTCGTCGTTGTCGAAGTTAGTTTGCATGACCCAACGTTCCGGCTTGGTGCCAAGCACTTCATACCAGACGTCGCCGTTGCCAGCTTCCTTGCGTTCCACGGTGAAGTCAAGCGCAGTGCCGCCTTCGTCGTTGCGGCGGCGGCGATTGCGAGGCTCTTCAAGCGGCTTGATGACCACACGCGCCTCTTCTTCGGCCTGTTCGCGTTTGGCGACTTCCTTGCGCATGTCGGAGACCATGGCTGCCAACGCCCAGTTGAGTTCTTTCAAACCTTCATGGGATGCAGTGGAGATGACATACACGTTGAGGCCGAGTTTTTCGAATTCCGGTTTGACGAATTCAGCCAATTCCTTGGCTTCCGGCATATCGACCTTGTTGAGGATGATGATGCGGGGGCGTTCGGGGATTGGGATCGCACCCAATGGCAGTTCCAGCTTGTCTGCATATTCGGCCAGTTCGTGTTCGAGCGCCTTGTAGTCGCTCATCGGATCACGGTCAGGTTCCAGCGTGGCACAGTCGATTACGTGGGCGATGATTTCGGTGCGTTCGATGTGGCGCAGGAATTCAAGGCCGAGGCCTTTGCCTTGCGAGGCTCCCGGAATCAAGCCTGGCACGTCGGCGATGGTGTAACGCATGTCTCCTGCCATGACCACGCCAAGATTCGGCACGAGTGTGGTGAACGGGTAGTCGGCGATTTTCGGCTTGGCGGAGCTCATGGCGGCGATCAGACTGGATTTGCCTGCGGACGGGAAGCCCACCAAAGCCACGTCGGCGATGGATTTGAGTTCGAGGATGACATCTCGTTCCTCACCCGGCTCACCCAAGAGCGCGAAGCCTGGAGCACGACGTGTGCGGTTGGCCAGTGCGGCGTTGCCAAGGCCGCCGTTGCCGCCGGCCGCCACTACGAACTTGTCTCCGGCGTGGCGCAGATCGGCGAGCTGTTCGCCCGGATGCTTGGGCTTGCCTTGCGGCCCTTTGGCTTCGAAAATCACGGTGCCCACGGGAACTGGCAGAATCAGATCGGCACCTTTGGAACCGTCTTTGGTATCTCCCAAGCCCATGGTGCCGCTTCCAGCCTCACGGTGGGGCATGAAACGGTAATCGAGCAGGCTGTTGGCATTCTGGTCGGCCATGAAGATCACGGAACCACCGTCACCGCCATTGCCGCCGTTCGGGCCTGCCAACGGCTTGTATTTTTCTCTACGGATGCCGGCGGAACCGTTGCCGCCGTCGCCGCCCTTCACATGGACGGTCACGCGATCGACGAAATCACTCATGTATCTACCTTAATCGTTTGTTCGAAACGGTCCGATTTATTGTCCGTTCGCAAGTCTGCATGCATGTTCTGCATGCAACGTTACGTGACGTTTGGGACGGACTGGAGGAAAACAATCCTCAGCGATCATCAAAATAAAGAAAAGCCGCGTCCACAACGGGCGCGGCTTTATCTTATAAGCGTTGATTGCGCGTATCTCAGGCGGCGATCACGTCGACGACCTTGCGGTCACGACGAACGCCGAACTGCACGCTGCCGTCCTTGAGGGCGAACAGGGTGTGGTCCTTGCCCATGCCGACGTTCTCGCCCGGGTGGAACTTAGTGCCACGCTGACGAACGATGATGTTGCCGGCCACGACGGCTTCGCCGCCGAACTTCTTCACACCGAGGTATTGCGCGTTTGAATCGCGACCGTTGCGCGAGCTGGACGCGCCCTTCTTATGTGCCATGTCTGTTCCTTTCGGTCCTTGACTCTAACCCTGCGTCAATCAGGCGATAGCCGTGATCTTGACAGCGGTCAGCTGCTGGCGATGGCCCTTGCGACGAGCAACGCCGGTCTTGTTCTTATACTTCATGATGCTGATCTTCGGACCCTTGGCCTCATCGTTGACAACCTCAGCCTTGACGCTGACGTTGGCGAGATCCTTGGCACCGAGGACAACCTTGGAGCCGTCCACAACGAGAGCAACCGGGAATTCCACGGTTTCGCCCTTCTTAGCCTCGAGACGGTTGACGTAGATGACGTCACCGACCTCAACCTTTTCCTGATGGCCGCCGGCCTTCACAATCGCGTACATATCCGTTCCTTTATTAACTTGGAAAGCTTACTGCCCGGCACGTTCGAGCCTCGCGGCCAGACACCAGCAATCTAATCTACACATACCCGCGTACAACCGCAAGTCTGTTCCCGGCGTGTCAGGTTGACAGACCGGAATAATCATTTATTCTTCTATATCTCCTCGCCCAGTTCCGCATTGTTGGCTGCTACAGCCGCCGCCGCGATCTGCGCGAGTTTGGCCTTCACGTCCGGCGAGGAGCCTTTCGGCACCTGCACGTCCGTGCCGTGACCATGCTTGTTGGTTTTGACGAACGGGTCGCCGCCCTTCAGGGCGTACGGATCATCATAATCCGCGGACACGGTTGGCTCGTCGTGAAGAATGAATCCGCGACCCTTGCAGGTCGGGCATTCCTCGGAGAAGGCCTCCACCAAGCCCTGTCCGATGCGCTTTCGCGTCATCTGCACCAGGCCAAGCGAGGTGACTTCGGCCACCTGATGCTTGGTACGGTCGCGGGCCAGGCATTCCACCAGTCTGCGCAACACCAGATCACGGTTGGCCGGCATGACCATGTCGACGAAGTCGATCATCACCATGCCGCCGATGTCACGCAGGCGCAGCTGACGTGCGATCTCTTCGGAAGCTTCGAGGTTGCAACGGGTCACCGTCTCCTCAAGGCTCTTGCCGCGGCCGATGAAACGGCCGGTGTTCACATCGATGGTGGTCATGGCTTCGGTGCGGTCGATCACGATCGAGCCGCCCGACGGCAGGTAGACCTGACGTTCCATGCCCTTGCGCAGCTGGGAGTCGATCTGCCACTTGTCGAACACGTCTTTGCCTTCATGTTCGGCCGGATCCCACTTTTCAAGCTTGTCTTTCAAGTCGGGAGCCATGGTGTCGAGGTATTCCTCGATACGGCCGTACACGCGCTCACCTTCAACAATCATCTTGGAGAAGTCGTCGTTGAAGATGTCTCGCACCACGCGGATCGCCACGTCCGGTTCGCCTTGCAGCAGCTTCGGACGCTTGCCATGCAGGAATTCGTCACGCTTGGCGGTGATGCGTTCCCACTGGCGCACCAAGCTTTCGAGATCCTTGGTGATCGCCTCTTCGGAAGCGCCTTCCGCGGCGGTACGAATGATCACGCCCATGTCTTTCGGAGCGACCTTCGACACGATGTTCTTGAGGCGGGAACGTTCGCGCTCGCTAAGCTTGCGGCTCACGCCCGTCATGCCACCGGACGGCACGAGCACCAGGAAACGGCCCGCGAGAGTCACCTGCGAGGTCAGTCGTGCACCCTTGTGCCCGATCGGATCCTTGGTGACCTGCACAAGCACAGGGTCTCCCGACTTGAACGCGAGTTCGATGCGGCGAGGCTGGCCTTCCAAACGTGCGGAATCCCAGTTCACCTCGCCCGCATACAGCACGCCGTTACGAGCCTGACCGATGTCGACGAACGCGGCCTCCATGCTCGGCAGCACGTTCTGCACGCGGCCAAGATAGATGTTGCCCACGGTGGCGACTTCCTGAATGTCGGACACGTAATGTTCGACAAGCACATTGTCTTCGATCACGGAGATCTGCGTGTGGCGTTCGCGCTCGCGCACCACCATCAGACGGTCCACATGCTCGCGGCGAGCCAGGAAATCCTGTTCCATGAGCTGGCTTTGGCGGCTACGTTCGCGGCGATTGTCACGGCGACGCTGCTTCTTGGCCTCAAGTCGGGTCGAACCCTCGACATCGGTAATCTCGTCGATGTACTGCTGCTTACGGGAACGGCGTACGAGCGGCTCCTCCTGCTCCTCGGTCTTCGCGCCGCCACGGCGACGGCGACGGCGACGGGTCACCGTGCCCTCTTCCTCGTCATCCTCCTCACGGCGACGGCGAGACTCACCTTCGACGTTCTCCTGCTGCTGTTCGTCAGCTTCCTCACGATTGCCACGACCACGACGGCGACGACGGGTGCGCGTCGGCTGCTCGTCATCATCATCGTCACCACGATTGCCACGTGTTTCGTCGTCGATAGGCGCGTACGTGATATCGTCGAGGATCAAATCCTCTTCAATCTGCTCGACCTCGGCCGCAGCCCGACGTTCCTGCGCGTTCAAACGACGGGAACGACGGGACTTGCGAGATCCGCCTTCCTCATCGTTTTCCGCATCATCATTACGATTGTCACGATCGTTGCGTTCACTGCGATTGCCTTCGGAACGCTCTTCGTCGGCAACGTCACGATTACGACGGCGACGACGACGGGTCGGACGGTCCTCATCCTGCGCATCGTCATGACCCCGCATATTGCGATCATTGCGAGATTCACGGGAATCGTCACGATCGTCATCGGACCCGTCACGAGAATCCGCAGCAGACGGCAAAACCGGTTCCTGGAACAGCAGCGACATCATCGGACGCGGATTATGACGGACCTCATGGCCTTCCGGCAACATATCGACCGCATCAAGCGCACGTTCTTCATACGATTCCTCATCGCGGGAATCATCGACGGCACTGCGACGGCGACGACGAGGCATCTCGCCATACTCATCCGCATCTTCAACGGAACGACGGCGACGACGAGGACGATCCTCATCACGCTCATCCTCGACCTGCACCGCGCGGCGGCGACGAGTATGTGTCGACTGCTCATCGGCAATCTCACGAACATCATCGTCGAACTGGGCCGAACGACGACGGCGACGAGACGGGCGAGACACGCCATCGGAATCGCCATCATCACTGGAAACAGCGTCGTCACCGACACCATGCACAGGCTGCGCAACCGGTAACTTCGGCTCTTCGAACAGCGGAGTCGCGGCATGCTCCTCGACCTTCAATTCCAAAGACGCGCCGGCAGCTCCAACCCCACGCACCACACGACGACCGCCACGACGGCGACGCGGCGCAGAATCGGACTGGGACGATTCGAATTTCACAACATTCACGGCATGCTCAGGCGATGCCGCGGCTTCGACCTGATCGAAGCCCTCATTGATGTTAGGCACAATGACTCCTCGACGGCACGCTGCAATCGCGCCGCCCATGCTTAGGCCTCATACGGTTCTCACACCACGCTCTCACCGTGGCCGCGCATCATGGCGCCCGTAGGAAGCAACTTCCGTCAAAAGTCTTCATCATGCGACGGCGGACACCGGCGCTCGCGGGCACACATGAATTTCACGCGAGGGGATCAACGCCATCGGATGCATTGGTGATTTGCAGAACCACCGTCTATAAGTATGGCACAAAAAATAACGGAACATGACATGACGGGAAATTTTCCGACTCCCACGTTCCCCGTCCGCAAATCCCAGTCCCCGTCTGCACAAGTCACAATCAGGCCTTATTCCCGACTTGTGCAGACACGGGACGAGACTTGCGCAGACAGCAAATGCAGAAATCTGATTATCTCTGATTATCTCAATCCAAAGCAAGCAAAATCAGCAAATCAAGCAGACAGCCGTCAGTCACGAAACGGCTACTTTAGCCAGTCTTCAAGCAGATTGGTCATCAACAGCAAATCCGATTCCGGCAGCTGCTCGTCGTGCTTGTGTGCCAGCAACGGACTGCCCGCGCCTAGATTCACTGCGGGAATGCCCAGCATCGAGAATCGCGCCACATCCGTCCAGCCAAGCTTGGCCAGAGGCTCACGCCCAGTGCGCTCGCGCACCAATTCCACCAGCGACTGCGCAAGCGGCGACGTCAACCCCGGGCGTGCGGAAGGCGACTCGTCCTTCATCTCAATGCCGAAGCCTTCGAACACGCCGTCCGTGGCAACATGCTCGCCGTTGCCCAATTCCGCACCGGCATCCGCGCCAATCATCAGCGCCTTCGCCTCAGCCAGTGATTTGTCCGGTGCGAAACGGTAGTTGACGTGCACGCGGCATTCGTCGGGGATCACATTCGTGCCTTTGCCGCCTGAAATCAGCGTGGCATTCAGCCCCTCCTGGTACGCGAGGCCATCCACTTCGATCGCACGATTCTCATACGCGTTCAGCCGGTTCAGAATCTCAGCGGCCGCATGAATGGCGTTCTTGCCCATCCAAGCTCGCGCCGAGTGTGCCGCAATGCCATGCGTGATCACGTCGAAACGCATCGTTCCATTGCAGCCGCCCTCAATACCACAATCGGTCGGCTCGCCAATAATCGCAAAATCGCCGGAAATCCAATCAGGATGCGCCTCGACCACCTTGCGCAGGCCGTTCTTTTCGGCAGCAACCTCTTCGTGGTCGTAGAACACGTATGTCAGATCGTATTTCGCATCCGTCAACGTGGCCGCCAAATACAGCATCACCGCGTCGGAGCCCTTCATATCGGTGGCACCGCGTCCCCATAGCACGCGCTCCTGCTCATGGCCGGCGGCAACATCCTCGCGAATCAGCGGATCGCCTGGTTCCAGCCATCGCGGCGGGAAGTTGTCGATCACCGGCACTGTGTCAAGATGCCCTGCGAGAATCACGCGGCGTTCACGTCCGAAATTCGTGGACGCAACCAGCGTATCGCCATGCCTGCGCACTGTCAGATGCTGCTGTTTGTTTAGAAACGCTTCGACGGCGTCGGTCAACGGGCCTTCGTCGTCGCTCACGGAATAGGAGCCCATGATCTGTTCCATCAGCCCGTTCAGCTGCTCCTGCCTGGTGGCGGAAGCGGAAAATCCAATCTCAAGTTCGTTCATACCGCCCATTATCCAGCACCACCGGAACCGACATCGCCGTTCGACAACGCTTTTGAGACGGATCGGATGTTATCCATATGCATGGTGCAACACTGGATAACGGCCAAACCAACGGCCGAGAGCGAAAGGAAGAGTGTCATGCCGGGTCTGTTAAGCGCATTGGAAGGCTTCTGCGTCATTGGCATCGTCATCGGCACCGGTTACGTGGCCGCGCGCATGCGCATAGGCGGACCTACCGCGCAGATGGTGCTCAACAGGTTCAGCTTTTTCGTATCGAGCCCGTGCCTGATGTTCGCCATCCTGTCCAAGGAGAGAATCTTCGAGATATTCCACTCCTCCATTGTTGTGGCGTTCTTCTCGGCCGTGCTGGTCGGATTGGTGTTTCTGATCCTCAATAGGCTGTTCTTCCATCTGAAGGCGGCGGATGCCACCATCGGCGCGTTGAATTCGCTGTATCTGAACTCCAACAACATCGGTCTGCCGATCGCCACGTACATTCTGGGCAATCCCGCTTTGGTCGCGCCGATTCTGGTCATGCAACAGGCGGTGTTCACACCGATCGGCCTGACCGTGCTCGATGTGACCACCAAAGGCAAGGTCTCCACGAGGGAGATTCTGAAGCAGCCGCTGCATCAGCCGCTGCTTATCGGTTCGCTGCTGGGCATCGCCGTATCCGCGATTTCCGCAAAAGCCGGTCATTTCGTGGTGCCGGACTGTATTTACGATCCGATCGACATGATCGGCGATTCCGCAGTGCCAATGATTCTGATGGCATTCGGCATGTCGTTGCACGGCACGAAGCCGCTGCAGGACAAGTCGAACATTCCCGCGGTGTTCACGGTGGCGGCGTTGAAGAACATCGTGATGCCAATCATCGCGTTCCTGCTGTCGTATTTCGTGATGGGCTTCCGCGGCGCCACATTGTACGCGTGCGTGGTGCTCGCCGCCCTGCCGACCGGGCAGAACGTCTACAACTACGCGGCGCGGTACAACGTGGGTCTCTCGTTCGCACGCGACGGCATTCTCTTCTCGACACTGACCTCACCGATCTTCATTGCAATCATCGCGGTGCTGCTCGGCTGACCTCGCCAGTCCTCGCCGCGGTATCCACGACTGCCGCGGCGAGGCCATCAATCGTCCGTACGGTAGCCGGCATGACCGAGCCCGTGCGCCGCATGATTCGCGGCACACCCTCCGAGCACCATCAGCGCATAACACAAGCCGATTCCCGCGGCCAACGTAAGCAACGAAGCCGGATTGAGCAACGACGTTGCCAGAATCGGAAACAGCAACAACACCGAGCACCCCAACGAAACGGCCATCACCGTGTTGAGCGGGGTGATCACTTCCATCATGCGTGCCTTGTCGAGCGTCGCCTCATCCGTGCCTTCCAACGCAAGCATGCGGTACTCGTCGGCCTGGTCGTAGACGTTGCCCGTCTGCATCACGCCGGAACTGACGGCGGCGAGCACCGCGGCAAAGGCGAGTGTCAGGAAACCACCCATCGCTATATCGCGCATGTACAGCATAGATGGGTCGAACGGGTCGTGGTTGCCTCCGATTCCGGTGGCGAGCAATCCGCACACCGACGTCATCCCCGCGATGAACACAGCGAGCGCCACACCGGACACGTTGCGCCAAGCACGCTTGGGATTGTCGAGAATACGGCGCGCGGCAATCATAGTGGCCGCGTCCTTCGGGTGTTTCGCACGCGATCTGGCGCGCATCGCCACCACCCAGGTACCGACGACGCTCACCATGACGAAACCGAGGAAGAAGACGCCGAAGATGATGGCGTAGACCACCATCTGACCCAAGTGCGCGAATGCGGAGATGCTGTTGAGCAGCAGGTAGCCTACGGCCAACACGGCAAGGAAAATCAGTGCGCGCCATGCGGACGGCATGGGTTGTCCGGTACGTTGCATCACGCCAAGCGGGGTGATGGCCACGCGGCGTAGGGCGACCAGCGCGGAGACCAAGGCAAGCAGCGTGACTCCGACGATCACGGCCGCCAGAGCAGGCAGTCCCACCCACAACTGTTCGAAGGTGAAATGCTGGTTTTGGAAGTCGAGCAGCATGATCGCCGGTATCAGCGCGAAGTAGCCGGCCATGCCGACCAGTGCGCCAAGCAGAGCCTGGCCACCCGCATCGAGCGCGGTGAGTTTCGTGACCTGCGCGGTGGTGGCGCCCGCAAGTCGCAGTGCGGCGAGACGTGCGTCCCTGCGGGAGGCCGCGAGACGGGCCGCCGAGCCGGCGAGCGCCACGAACGGCACGATGAGTAGCAGACTGGCGAATGCGGCGAGCATCACATAGCCGTCGGAATAGGTGTTCATGACGGCTGTGGCCTGGTCGGCCGTCCAATGGCCGTCGCCGACCGTGGCGACGAGCTTGTCGGCGTGTGCCAGGGCTTTGGACCATGTTTCGTATGTACCGGGCGCGCACCTGTTGGAATTGATCATACAACCGAACGTGTGGTCGGCGGAGGCCCGCCAGATGAAGCCATGCAGGCCTCCGAGCACGGTTAGGAAGATGGCGGTGGCGGATGCGAAGGCAACGATGGCCAGCGCAGAGGTGCGGCCGGATGTGCCGCGGGTGCCGGAGCGGTGGAACAATCGCCATAATCGGAACATGTTCATCGTGCGCCTCCGGCGGTAGGTTGGGATTGCTGCGGCGAGCTCAGCCTGCCGTCACGCATGGTAACGGTGGCATCGCAGAATGCGGCCACGTTCGAATCGTGCGTCACCACGACCACGGCCGCGCCGGTCTGTCGTGCGGTCCGCATGAGAATGCTCATGATTTCGTGGCCGGTGGTCTGGTCGAGCGCGCCGGTCGGTTCATCGGCGAAGATGACTGCCGGCTGCACGGCGAGCGCACGTGCGATGGCGATGCGCTGCATCTGGCCGCCGCTCATTTCGCCGGGACGTTGTTGCGCGAGCTGGCGCAATCCCAATCGTTCCAGCCATAGCATGGCCGTGTCGGTGGCCTGCTGGTAGCTTGCGCCGCCCAGCATCATCGGCAACGCGATGTTTTCGATGGCCGGCAGTTCCGGCAGCAGCTGTCCGGATTGGAAGACGAAACCGAAGGCGCTGCGGCGCAGTTTGGTACGGTCAGCGTCGCTCAACCGCGCCAGGTTGGCACCGCGAAACATCACATTGCCGGCTGTCGGGGTGATGATGCCGGCGAGTGCGTGCAGTAACGTCGATTTGCCGGAACCGGACGGTCCCATGACCGCGATGCTTTCGCCTGCCTGGATGCCGAAATCCACGTGATTGAGCGCCAGCATGTGTGTAGCGTTTGGTGTCGCCTGTTGGGTCGAATAATCCATGACCAGATCGGTCGCCTGAAGTATGTGTTCCATGTTTCCTACGGTACGGAAACGGATTGGTGCCGGCCATCAGACGGCGGGATGAACTTACAGGTTTCCTTCCGGCATGCATCATCCGCAAGGATTAGCGTAATCGCGGACTGCGGATGAGATGCCGTATGTCAGACGAGGTGCCAGGAAAGGCGGTGCAGGTCGCTGGGTCCATGTTCGGCGATGGCTTCGCGGTGGGCCGCCGATCCGTAGCCTTTGTTGTTGGCCCATTCGTAAGGCGCATATTGCGGCTGCGCGGCGAGTTTGACCATGAGTCGGTCTCGTGTGACTTTGGCGATGACGGCCGCCGTCGCCACGGTCGCGCAATGCCGGTCGCCTTTGACTTTGCAGGTCACGTCCGCCGGAATTGGCACGTCGGGTGCGTCGAAGGTGTTGAGTGCTTTGGTGATGTAGTCGTTCGGACCGTCAAGAATCGCGCCGATTTTCAGATTATTCAATGCTTCCGATGATTCAGAAGATCCTGCAATTCCAGCAGATCCACTCCCGCCAATGCCAAGCTTGCGTTCCGCTTCGGCGAGCGCCCGCAGTGCCGCCACGCCGAGTGCGTACGAAATACCCCATTCGTCGATTTCCGTATTGGAGGCTGCTCCGACCGCCCATGCGGCGCACCATTGTTCGAGTTCGTCGAAGATGGCTTCGCGCTTGTGTTCGGTCAGCATTTTGGAGTCGGCCACGCCTTTCGGCACTTCCAGAGGCGAAGATTCCTGCGAGTCTCCTTGCGAAGCTCCAGCCGACCCATCCAAGTCACGCGCCCAAATCGCAGCCGCACCAACCATTACCGGCCCTGCGAGAGATCCACGCCCTACCTCGTCAAAGCCGACGATCACATCGTAGCCCTGTTCGGCAATAGCGCGTTCCAAATCCAATGTGGGAATTACGGAAACCGCCATCAGACCGCCGAGCCTCCTTCCGGAACGTCGGCGAACACTTCATGGTGCGAATCGAGTCCGCTGATGCGGTTCAATGGCCAATATCTCGCGAGTCCAACACCCACTACGTCGGAAATAGGCACGAGTCCATGTGAGGAATCGTTCTGATGGTAGCGAGAATCGGCGGAATTGGCGCGATTGTCGCCCATAACGAACACGTGTCCTTCGGTCACGGTCACACTGAACGCGAATGAGCTGGGGTCCACGCCTGGGCGAATGTATGAGCTTTCGCCAATCGCCACGCCATTGACGGTGATCGGCTTGCCCGGCCCTTCGCAAGCTACGGTGTCTCCTGGCAGTCCGATGAGTCGTTTGATGAGGTAGTCGCCGCCGAATTTGCTGTTGTCTTCCTGCTGCAGCCAGTGGTCGGGGTCTTTGAACACCACCACGTCGCCGCGTTTCAGGTCGAAGACTTTCGGGGTGAGTTTCGAGGTGATCACTCGGTCGCCTGGTTCGATGGTGTTCATCATGGATTCGGAAGGAATCACGTAGAATCCGATCAGGAAAACACGTATCAGCAGCACGACGATAACAGGAATTCCGCACCAAACCAGGGTGTCGCGCAAGCCACAGCTTTCGCCGCTATTGTTTTTTTCTTCGGCATGCTTCATACATGATTCCTTTATCGTCCGGTTTGCACACTGACCCTTATCATAGCGGCTAAGAATAGCAAAAGGCCCTCCTGCCGTAAGGCTGAGGGCCAATTTCACGCTTTATTTGCGTTTGAAACTCACTTCTCGGAGTTGTCGCGGCGCTCGGCGATACGAGCGGCCTTACCGCGCAGGTTGCGCAGGTAGTACAGCTTGGCGCGACGCACGCGGCCCTTGCGGACCAGCTTGATGGAGTCGATGACCGGGGAGTGCAGCGGGAAGCGGCGCTCCACACCGGTGCCGAAGCTGATCTTGCGCACAACGAAGGTTTCACGAACGCCGCCGCCCTGACGAGCGATCACAACGCCGGTGAAGGCCTGAATACGGGAGTTGTTGCCTTCCTGGATCTTCACGTTGACTTCAACGGTGTCACCCGGACGGAATGCCGGGATTTCCTCGGCCGGCTTCATGTGCTTGGCGTCAAATGCCTCAATAGCGTTAACCATTGTGTTTCCTCGAGTCGCCGCCGCATATCAGCGCACAGGTAAGGGCTTCACGATTTTCGCAAAATCGTTCTGCCTGGTATGTTCTTCGCAGGTCTGCCTGCGAAGGATTGCCAATCCGCCGAAAATCGCGGCAACTTGCGTTCGCAAAGTTTGCGTTCGTGCAATATTCCACTCAATCTTGCGATCGTTTTCGGCTGGACCCGAAGGGATTCAGGATTATGCGGCGTCCTGAGTCCCGGCATAGCAATACTTAAAAATACCTCATCCACCAGACCTCATGCCGTCCAAAACTCGCCGCAAAAGTTCTTGATGATTGATTATTTAAAGAATGGCTATTTTCTGCGGAAAACGCTACTTCCATGTACGATATGCAGAACTTCATGGTGCTGATTTCGCACGAAATGCAAAACTTGGATATTTGAAAATGATGATTCAGGGGTAATGAAAAGGGCTCTGCACCGAAATGCAGAGCCCTTTGGAAGTTATTGCGCTACGGCGCTATGCACGTCGCTGAACGCAGCGTTCCGGTTTCCCTAGAAATCAGAACTTGCGATTTGCGCGGTAGAACTGGATCAGGGACTGGGTGGAAGCGTCCTGAGCAGCCAGAGCCTCGTCATCCTGGGAGATGGCCGGGGTGATCTGCTTGGCGAGCTGCTTGCCCAGCTCAACGCCCCACTGATCGTAGGAATCCAGACCCCACACGGTGCCTTCAACGAAGGTGATGTGCTCGTACAGGGCGATGAGCTCGCCGAGTGCGAACGGGGTCAGTGCCACACCGAAGATGGAGGTGGTCGGGCGGTTGCCGGTGAACACGCGGGCCGGAACGATCTCTTCCGGAGTGCCTTCTGCGCGCACTTCGTCAGCGGTCTTGCCGAAGGCCAGAGCCTTGGTCTGTGCGAAGTAGTTGCCGAGGAACAGCTCGTGCACGTCCTGATCGCCATCCTTGGTCGGGTTCGGGGTGTTCACGAACGCGATGAAGTCGGCCGGGATCAGCTGGGTGCCCTGGTGGATCAGCTGGTAGAAGGCGTGCTGGCCGTTGGTGCCCGGCTCGCCCCAGAAGATTTCGCCGGTTTCGGAGGTGACCGGGGTGCCGTCCCAACGCACGGACTTGCCGTTGGATTCCATGGTCAGCTGCTGCAGGTAGGCCGGGAAGCGGTGCAGGTACTGGTCGTACGGCAGCACGGCGTGGGAGGCGACCTTGAAGAAGTTGCGGTACCACACGTTCAGCATGCCGAGCAGCACGACCACGTTCTTCTCGAACGGGGTGTTGGCGAAGTATTCGTCGATCTCGTGGAAGCCGTGCAGGAACTCTTCGAAGCGTTCCGGTCCGAACACCACAGCGAGGGAGGTGCCGACGGCGGCGTCCACGGAGTAGCGGCCGCCAACCCAATTCCAGAAGCCGAAGGCGTTGGCCGGGTCGATGCCGAACTCGGCGACCTTCTCCAGGTTGGTGGAGACGGCGACGAAGTGCTTCTTGATGGCTTCGGCGTTCTTCTCGTCGGAGCCGTCGACTGCGCCGGCAGCCTTGAGGGCGTCGAGCAGCCAGGTGCGGGCTTCACGAGCGTTGGTCAGGGTTTCCAAGGTGGTGAAGGTCTTGGAAACAACGATGAACAGAGTGGTCTCCGGGTCGAGGCCCTTGGTCTTTTCAGCCAAATCGTTCGGGTCGATGTTGGAAATGTAGCGTGCGGAGATGCCTGCGTCAGCGTACGGCTTCAGCGCTTCGTACACCATGACGGGACCCAGGTCGGAACCGCCGATGCCGATGTTGACCACGGTTTCGATCTTCTTGCCGGAAACGCCGGTCCATTCGCCGGAGCGAACCTTGTCTGCGAAGGCGTAGATGCGGCCGAGCACTTCGCGCACGTCCTTGACGGTGTCCTGTCCGTCAACGATGTACTTGCCTTCGTCTTCGGCCGGGCGGCGCAGTGCGGTGTGCAGCACGGCACGGTCTTCGGTGTTGTTGATGTGCACGCCGGTGTACATGGCCTTGGTGCGCTCGTCGAGCTTGACGGCCTTGGCGAGGTCCGCGAACAGCTGCAGGGTTTCCGGCTTGATCAGGTTCTTGGATAGGTCGAAGTGCAGGTCGCCCGCATCGAAGCTCAGCTTCTCGACGCGCTCGGCGTCATCGGCGAACCACTGCTTGAGGCTGATGCCTTCGGACTGCAGCTCATCGTAGTGCTTCTGCAGTGCGGCCCACTCCGGGGTCTTGGTGGCGTCAACAGGAGGATTGATGGCCATGGTATTAGGTCCTTTCATCATCACTATGAAGCGGAACAAGCTACGGATCTTCGTAGATTTCCGTACGTCGCATTCCGTATCTCTTCACCTCACAAGATACTCACAAAATAAGACAGAACAACACAAAAATGTTTCCCGAGTTAACACATTCGCTAGGATTCGCAATATAGCGCGGTTCCGACCACTTCCATCTTCGCCAAGCATACTTTTGACGCTTACTGAAATCGTATGCACAGTTCCGCCGTAAGCCTTCGTCACACTTCTACGCAATCGACCGTACGCCGGCACCAAATCCCCACCGCAGAACCCGACCAGACCAAAGCGCTCAGCATGGGCCCCGGTAAAAATCTTCTTGCCGCTCTCATGCGAGCGCGACGAACAAGAAGTGAGCGCCGGTCATCATCAGCAAACTGATAATCGCAGTAATCGACAGCGTAAAACCAGCAAGCTTCGCATTGCCAAGCACCTTGTCGGTAAACAGCGTGGAAAACACGGCAATCGGCGCCAGACAGCACATGGCGGCCGTCTCACGAATCTCAGCACTGAACGGAAGCAGCAGCCAAGCCGCAGCGGCAAACGCAATACCGAACGGCAGTCGCCAACCAATCACCTTGAGAAGCTTCAACACATCCTGCCTGCCAGACGGCAAATCCATAAGCATGCCCACCATCAGCATCGCGCAGAACGAATTCGCGTTCGAAAGCGGCTGCACAAGCGTGGCGATAATGTCAGGAATCTTCACGTTAACGAGCGTGAGAATAATCATCACCAAGTACGTATCGAACGGAACCGAGCCGAAGAACCCCTTGAACACATTGCGGGCCAAAGCCTTGCGGGCAAGACACTTGGCATCCTTGTCTTTCAGCTTCACATGCGGGAGCGTGGGCGCATTGCCCTGATACTGCTCGATAAGCGGCGTGCCAGGCTTGATATGCAACAGCGTTTGCGTCATCACATTCGTGCCGGCGGCAACCATCACGCAATTGCCAATGTCGAACATGGCGGCGGGCACGATCGCGCCCGTGCCCAGAAAAGCCTGCACTACGGGGAAACAGAAGCAGCCAACGTTGAAGCCGGAGCCATTCAACATCATGAACGCGCGATCCTGCACCGGACGATGGCGGGACGTCAGGAAAACCACGACCGGCGGAATGAACGCAACGATCAGGCCGAACAGCGAAATCAGCAACAGGCTGGAATCATGCGGATTCGTAGCAAACGAATAGACGATCGCACCCGGCAGCACCAAATTGAAAATAGCGGTCTGCATAATGCGATAATCGCGATCCTTGAACAGACCGGCACGCTTGAACAAATATCCGGCGAGGATAATCAGCAGCAACGCAACAGGCTGAATCAGCGCAGACACAACACTCCCCCTAATCCTTAAGCTTCTCTTCCTCTTCCTACCCACAGTCATCTTAGGAGCATCCCCCGCCACCAAGCCGACTCCCTGCCGCGCCCTAATTTCCCACCCACTGGAAGAATCCACCCGCCCAAAGCCACCCCAGCGGGAAAAACATCCACTCACTGGAGGAATCATCCCGCCAACAAGCCCCTCAGCGCACCGAATCCCCCAGTGAGTGGAACAATCCTCCCGCTTGCGCGCCTCTCAACGTCCCGATTCTTCCATTCACTGGAACAATCCACCCGCTCGCAGGCTCCCCAACGTCCCGAATCCCCCAGTCACCGGAAGAATCGGGACGCAAACGTGCGAAATGTTCTCAAAAAGGTTTATTGAATGGCCTACGATGGCCAAAACAGGCAGACTTCCGCCATTTTCCGAAAGTGCGCGAGATGGGACTTGAACCCACACGTCAAAGACACAGGAACCTAAATCCTGCGCGTCTACCAATTCCGCCACTCGCGCAAGTAGCCATACCGGAGTGAAATGCTCCTGATATGCAAAACCCTAGATGCTTTCACATCTAGGGCACTGGAGCCACTTGACAGAATCGAACTGTCGACCTGCTCATTACGAGTGAGCCGCTCTACCGACTGAGCTAAAGTGGCGATGCCCGGTAAGCACACGCCATCCGCGCACAGGACACAAAGCGTATCAGAAAAACTCACCCCGCGCAAATCCGCGTCGCGCCAAGCAGCCCCAGCACCCCCGAGCTAGCGGCGAAGGAGTTTGTGGGCCAAATCGTTCACGCCGTAGCGCAGCTTGCTCACAGGAAGCGTGAATTCGCCCGGCAACTCCTCCACATAGCCGTTGAAGCCCTGCTTAAACTCCAACACGCCACGTCCATCGTCTTCCGGATCGTCGAACACTCCCGAAATGCCATAGAAGTTGTACCGCGTCACTCCGCGTTCCAAACAACGCGACATCATCTCATGCTGCAAGGCGGTGGGCGCGTAGAACTTGGCGTAACGATCGTCAGATCCGCTGGAGAAATACACCAGCTCGCGCTCATGCCACATGAACAGACCTACGGCGACCGGTACCACTTCGCCGTCACGAGCGATGCGCTTATGCGCGTTCTCGATGCGGCGTCGTGCGGACTCCACATTCTTCTGAGCCGTATCGAGCTTCTTGCGCACATCATCCGGGTACTTCGTATGCTCAAGCGAACGCTCCAAGCGTTCCACGTCTTTCGAGAACTTCGCCAGCTTTTCTTCCCAGGACTGCAAATAGCGGTCAAGATGCACTTCCGCCACCATGAATTCGGCCTTGTCTCCAAACGCATCATATACGCGTTCGAAATAATCAAGGCTACGGTTGGCAAAATGCTGGCGTTCGCTACTCAACTCGCAAATATCGTGGAACACATTCAACTCGCTGCGATTCAGGCGTCGAACCTCCACGCCGCTGTTCCGCGCGATCTTGACGTTACGACGCGTATTCTTCGCATACGAAGCGAGCAGTTCGCCGGCGTCCGAGAACTCACTCAGGTCCTTGACGTAATTCCAACGGTTCATCAGGGCATCGTACCCACGGGTGAAGCCAGCATGCTTCCAGCCCAGCCGCTCGTACTCCCGCACCATCGCATCATTGGGTTCGGTCACAGCCTTGCCTTGCGAATCACGAACGCAATACACTTGGTTGGGCCAGCACGTCAGACTGATGGCGTGAACCCGTTCGGCAACCTCGCGCAAACCGTCGGTCAACGCGGTCATCCGCTCGCTGTCATTCCCATTGCACAACGGGCCAAGCCACAACGAACCTTCCATGCCGAAACGCCCTTGTGAAAAGGCCACCAACGCTCCCGCCACCGGAGCATCGTGCGAATCCACCAATCCAACGTATTGCGTCTGCATGCCTTCAGATTGCGCCAAAACCGCCATTTCGGAAGTCTGCTGGAATCCGCCGTACTCGCTCGCAGCAGAAAGCGCATCAAATTCATCGGCGCTCAGCTCACGCACATTCCATTCAGACGATTCTCGCTCTTGTTCCTCACTCACATCCATTTCTCGCACCATGATCCGCGCTGCCTTTCATTATTCAAACCGGCTAAAAGCCCCATTTCCCAAGGGAGATAACCTAGTCTGACCTGCAGCCGCCGTCAACCACGTTCACATAACCCTCGCGCGCTTATAAGTCCGCGCCCAGAGACCTCCATGCGAATGACGAGCTAGCGGCGAAGGAGTTTGCGTACGACAGTCTTGAACTTGAACGCCAACGGGCGCACGGGAAGCACGAACGAACCCATGAGTTCCTCAACATACCCGTTGAAGCCTTGCTTGAATTCGAGCACGCCACGGCCTTCGCTGTTCGGATCATCGAATACGCCGTCGATGCCGTAGAAGTTGTAGCGGGTCACACCACGCTCCACGCACAGGTGCAGCATGGCGTCATGTTGCACAAGCGCGGAAGCGTAGAACGGCTTATACTTCTCCACGCTGCCAGAGAACAGATACACCGTTTCACGCGCATGTTCCACGAACAGGGAGGCCGCCGCCGGAAGCACGTCACCATCTTTGGCATACTCGGCCGCTTCAGCCAAACGCTTTTCCGCCGCCGCAAGGTTGCGGGACTCCTCCCCTAGCTGACGTCCCGTTTTGGTGGTCGGATGCTCATCGTATTTGGACTGCAGCGTATCGACCTTCTTCTGCAAGACATCACGCTTGGATTCCATGTCGGCAATGTATTCGCCGATGTGAATCTGCGCCACCATGAAGTGAGCTTTGCTGCCATAGGCTTGTTTGAACTTGCGGAAGTACGCTTCACCGCGATATTCGAAATTGCGACGTTCGGCGGTGGCCTGCTCGATGTCGGCAAACACCTGCAGCTCGTCTTCACCCAGTTCGCGCACATGCACGCCCATGGATGCGGCACGTTTCACGCTCCACTGCGTGCGCTTGTCATACGACTTGAGCAGTGACTTTTCGTCGGTAATGCCAGTCAGGTCTTTCAAGTAGCGCCAGCGCGGCACTGCGGTGTAGCCGATCGTGAAGCCGTCATGTATGAAGCCGAGGTTTTTCAACGTTTCCACGGCATCCTCAGCAGGAGCACCACCTTGGTCAGCTGGCAGTTCGCCGCCGCGCGAATCATGCAGGCAGTATGGCATTTCCGGCACGATTTCCATCTGTGCGGAACCTTTCGCCTTCGCATGCTGCTTCAGCTGGGTCATGAAGTATCCGGTCAATTCGCGATCACGATAGTCGCACAATGGGCCGTCATGCACCACACTGAATGTGGAAAGGCGGCTGCGATGCGTTTCGAACAGCGATCCCGCAACGATTTTGCCGTTTTCTTGAACGCCAAGATATTCCACTTCGATTCCTTGGGCGGCACGCAGACGGCCTGCAGCGGAGGTTTGCTGGAAGTTGCCGTCCGGGTGGTGTGCGGAAAAATCGTCAAACGCCTCCGGACTCAACGTAACCAGAGAAAATGCTCGCATGTAATCCTACCCCTTCATGCTGGTTGATTACGAGATTGATTGCCGTACGCAACCAGCATGATGGTAGCACGAGTCAAAGGACTGTGATTTCGGTGGGGATCACCGGATCGCCCTTCATAAGGCTTTGCGCGCCGATTGGCAGTTCGGCCAGTGCCTGAGCACGATAATTATGCGCGTTGACGATGGCTTCGTGCCCCTGATAGTCGGAGTTGATTTCGCCGTCGGTCACATAGTCGACCAGCAGATCCTTCCAGCCTTCTTCCGGCTGATAGGAGGCAAGCTGCTTTTCGGATCCGGAAATCACATGTTCGCAGTCGGCCAGCGAATATTCGTACGAGCGGAAGGCGAGCTTGCGTCCCGGAACCGTGGCCTTGTCTTTCGACTTCTTGGCCACCGGCTGCATGTCGCCAGCGGAATTTTCGCGTTCGGTCAGCTTGTACACCATCGCGCAGGTCGGAGCGCCCGATCCGGTGACGAGCATGGTGCCCACGCCATACGAATCGACCGGCGCAGTCTGCAGCGATGCGAGCGCATACTCGTCCAAATCGTTGGTGACGGTGATCTTCGTATTGGTGGCTCCCAACGCGTCCAGCTGGTTACGCACACGCTGCGCCAGCGACGCCAAGTCGCCGGAATCGATGCGCACGCCGCCCAATTCTGGGCCGGCCACTTCAACCGCCGTCTTCACAGCCTCTTCAATGTTGTACGTGTCGACCAGCAGCGTGGTGTTCTTGCCAAGCGCGGCGATCTGCGATTCGAACGCGCTCCGCTCGTCATCGTGCACTAGCGTGAAGCAGTGCGCAGCCGTGCCAATGGCCTTCAAGCCATACATTTGCGCGGCCAGCAGATTGGCCGTACCTTTGAAACCGCCCACTACGGCGGCGCGGGCTGCGGCAACGGCGGCCCACTCGTTCGTTCGGCGACCGCCCATATCCATGCACGGGCGGTCCTTCGCGGCGCTGACCATGCGGGACGCCGCCGACGCAACCGCAGAATCGTAATTCAGAATGCTCAGCAGCAGCGTTTCCAGCAGTGTGCACTCGCCGAACGTGCCTTCGACTTGCAGAATCGGTGAATTCGGGAAGAACATCTCACCTTCGCGATAGCCCTTGATTGAACCGGAGAAATGAAAATTCTCAAGCCATTTGATGGTTTCAGGGCCCACCACCTTGCGATCTGCAAGGAATTTCAGATCATTATCGTCAAGATGAAAGTTTTCAAGCGCGTCAAGAATGCGTCCTTGCCCGGCGGCTACTCCGTAGTGGCGGCCAATCGGCAGGTGACGGGTGAAAATTTCGAATACGCACTTGCGATTGGCGGTGCCGTCCCTCAGACACGCGTCAAGCATGGTGTATTCGTACATGTCGGTCATGAGCGCAGGTGAATAATCCAGCATTTCCAAAGCCTTTCTGACTTTTGGTGAAACTGACCATGAGCGTAGGCCTCACTGTGGCCAAGCACAGGTTTTCACTCCATCATACGTGCTTGAATGCCTGTATTACGTGAGATAAACGCGGAAAACGACGCAAAATGATCGCAAGACAATTACGAACGATTCACGCACCTCAAGATGGGTTTTCGGCTGGTGATACTGTTTTTTCGGAAAATACAAGCGATTGTTGATCGTGTAATCAATCGAAAGCAGAGAAATCAGCGATGGTAGCGATTAAAGACATGTTGGACGGGCAGACGATAATTCGCGCGGACGGACGTAAGGTGGATGAGCTGCGTCCGGTGCGTATCACCCGTCATTTCACGGACGTTCCGGAGGGGTCCGTGCTTGTGGAATGCGGCAATACACGCGTGATGTGCACGGCTACGTTCACCGCAGGCGTGCCTCGTTGGCGCAAGGACTCCGGCCTGGGCTGGGTCACCGCAGAATATGCGATGCTGCCGCGAGCCACCGCAGACCGCACTGATCGCGAATCTGTGCGCGGCAAGATCGGCGGACGCACGCACGAGATCAGCCGACTGATCGGACGCTGCCTGCGTGGCGTGGTCGATATGAAGGCGCTCGGCGAAAACCAGGTGCAGATCGACTGCGACGTGCTGCAGGCTGACGGCGGCACCCGAACCGCATCGATCACCGGCGCATATGTGGCGCTCGTGGACGCCATGCATTGGGCCGAGAAGCACAAGCACATCAAGTCTGCCGACCGCGTGATCAAAGACAGCGTTTCCGCCGTGTCCGTGGGCGTAATCGACGGCAAGCCGATGCTTGATCTGCCGTATATCGAAGACAGCAAGGCTATGACCGACATGAACGTGGCCATGACCGGCTCCGGCGAATTCATTGAGATTCAGGGCACCGCGGAGCATCGCCCGTTCAACCGCACCGAGCTTAACGTGCTGCTTGATCTGGCGGAAAAGGGCAACAAGGAACTGCAGGCCGCGCAGCAGGCCGCGCTCGCACAGGACTGAAACGGCCGCAAGCCGAACGCAATCCGACTGTAGGCTGGCCTCCGCAAGCCGACCGTCGGCCAGGCACGTCAGACGCACGTCAGACGCACGTCAGACGCATGTCAGACGCATGTCAGGCAAGCTGACATCAACGAAGCAACGAAAGGAATCGGAACGTGAGAATCATCGTCGCAACCCATAACGAAGGCAAACTCGCTGAAATCAATCGCATTCTGGAAGATTGCCTAGGTGCGGACGCAGCTCAGGTGGAGCTGGTTTCCGCCGGTTCGCTGAATCTGCCGGATCCGGTGGAAGACGGCGTGACCTTCCAAGAGAACGCGCTGATCAAGGCCCGTGACGTGGCCGCGCGCACAGGCTGCCCGGCGATTGCCGACGATTCCGGCCTGATTGTGGACGTGATGGGCAATGCTCCCGGCATTCTTTCCGCACGTTGGGCAGGCAGGCATGGCGACGACAAAGCCAATAATGCGCTGCTGCTCGCGCAGATGGCCGACATTCCAGACGCCAAGCGTACTGCGCGTTTCCGTTGCGCGGCCGCGCTGGTGGTGCCGGAAACCGAAGCTGGCGCCGGTGCAAACGGCCGTTATGCGATTGGCAGCGAGACTGTGGAAACCGGCGAAATGCCGGGTGTGCTGCTGCATGAGCCTCATGGCGAGCATGGTTTCGGATATGACCCGCTGTTCGTGCCCGACGATCAGCCCGCCCGCGCCATCGAAGCCGGCGAGAAACTCACGTCCGCACAGATGGAACCGGCCGAAAAGAACGCTATTTCCCACCGCGGCAAGGCCTTGCGTGCTCTGCTGCCGTCCGTAGCCACCTTGCTGAAGTAAGAGAAGCAAGGCCGACGCGGGGTCGAACAAGCCGCCGCAACTCGAACAAGCCGCTGCAAGACAAGACGCAACAATTGCTATCAGGTGCGGAACCGTAGTTTACGGTTCCGCACCTTTTGTTTGCTGATTCTCACCGGACGTCACCGAACCTCACCGTTTTGGCCTTCGCCAACCGGACGCCGCCGGACGGCACCGATCTTCACCAACCGTCGCTAATCCTCACCGATCGTCGGCTCGAAAATCCTTGCCATCGTAATTCGCCCAATCCGGGTGCGGCCCGCCGGTTTCGATACTGCGCTGAATATCGCGATACAAGTGCAGTTTGCGCAACACATGCATATACGCTTCTTCCAGCGCGGCCCGCTGCTCCAAAATCGCCTGATGCCGCGATTCCAACAATTCCAACATGTCCGCGATATGTGCGCGCTCGTCTTTTTCGTATGCGAAGAAGCGCCTGAGCTCGTCGATGCTCATGCCCGCATGCTTGAAACAGGCGATCGCCTTGAGCCGCCCAATATGCGCGTCGGTGTACACGCGCCGCCCAGCATCGTCGCGTTCCACATTGCACAGCAGCCCCTGATCCTCGTAATAGCGCAAGGTTGACGTCTGCACATGGAATCGTTGTGCAACCTCACGAATCGTATATGTTGCCATCTTCCCGTCTCATTTCTACGTTTTCCGCGATTGTGCGATTTCTTGCGATTGCCATATCGGCAGTTTCCTGCGATTTCCTGCGAACGACAATCATCGGAAAACACACTATCGACGATATTTGCGTTCAAGTTTACTTGAAGTGCGACGATGGTATCGTCGACAAACTCACGATATGCGCCAACTCAAGCAGCACGGCGCACAGCGAAATGCGCAGAGTCTTCAAGGAGGAACAATGCTCGAACCGACCACCGTCTACACGCCGTCACCCACCCGATACGACTCCATGACCTACAACCATGTGGGCACAAGCGGTCTGAAACTTCCAGCGGTTTCGCTCGGTTTTTGGCATAATTTCGGCGATATTACGCCATACGCCACCATGCGTGACATTGTGTTCACCGCATTCGACAACGGCATCACGCATTTCGACCTCGCCAACAATTACGGTCCCGAACCGGGCAGCGCCGAGAAGAACTGCGGCCGTCTGCTGCACGAATATTTCCATCATCATCGCGACGAACTGATCATCAGCACCAAAGCCGGCTACGAAATGTGGCTCGGCCCCTATGGCGATCTCGGCAGCCGCAAATATCTGCTCGCCTCTCTCGATCAGAGTCTCGAACGTCTCGGCCTCGACTACGTCGACATTTTCTACCATCACCACATGGATTCCTCCACACCGCTCGAAGAAACCATGGGCGCACTGGCAACCGCCGTGCAAAGCGGCAAAGCGCTATATGTTGGCTTGAGCAACTACGACGGTCCGACGCTCGAAAAAGCCACCGCGATCCTTGACGAACTGCATGTGCCGTTCATCATCAACCAGAACCGTTACAACATTTTTGACCGCACTGTGGAACGCAACGGACTGAAGGAAACCGCCAAAAAGCTCGGCAAAGGCCTCATCACGTTCTCACCGCTCGAACAGGGCCTGCTCACGAACCGTTACCTCAACGGCGTGCCCGCAGACAGCCGCATCGCACATGACGGCCGATTCTTGCAGGAAAGCGCGTTGACGCCGGAACGTCTGCAGCAAATCCGCGATCTGAACGACCTTGCCGCCGAACGTGGTCAGACGCTTGCCGAAATGGCGCTCGCATGGCTGCTGCACGACGGTTACGTGACCTCCGTGCTTGTCGGCGCGTCCCGCCCGCAGCAGTTGCTCGACAATATCGGCGCGTTGAAGAACACCACGTTCAGCGATGAGGAACTGCGTCGCATCAACGAAATCTCGCTGCGCTAAGCGCGGATATTTCAAAAAAGCAAGCCGACAATAAAATACAACAGCAATAAAAATCTGCCGAGACAATCTGAATTATCGAAAATAATTTCGACACAGAGACCATCTCGGCAGATTTTTTATATGTAATCACGTTCGGCAATCTTCGGAAATTTCAGTGAAATTCCAACATCACCATACGACGAGAAAAACGATGAGAAAAACGATCAGAAGTCGGAGTTCATCATTTCGTCGTAGATGCGCTTACAATCCGGGCATACCGGGAACTGCGAAGGATCACGCTTCGGCACCCACACCTTGCCGCACAACGCCACCACCGGTCGGCCGGTGCGACGGGACTCGGCAATGCGATCGCGCGACACATAATGTGCGAAACGATCCGCATCACCATTGCCGCCATCATCCAGCTTCGTCTCCTCTTCGGGACGTTCCAGCACCGCAGTGCCGGTACCAGCATCCGGATTGGAAAGCGGCGAGACCGGATCAGCCTCGTCAATGAAGCCGTCGCGATCCCCAAACATCGAAAATGCCATAATCAACTCCTCAAATACGCCGCAACCGCGGCACCACTGCCTCCATCATAGCCATGAAAACCCACATATTCGCCGACACTTCGCGTAATTTCACGCAACCGCGGTACGCTTGAGGCTATGACAATTGCAGTTTGCCCCGGGTCGTACGACCCAGTAACCGCCGGACATTTGGACGTCATCGAACGTTGCGCGCGTTTTTTCGATGAAGTGCATGTTGTGGTGGCGGTGAACGCGGCGAAAACACCGATGTTTTCCGAAGAGACCCGCGTTGAGATCATCCGTAAGGCGCTTGAAAAGCGGAATTGCCGCAATATCAAGGTTTCTTCAACAACCGGACTGATTACCGACTATTGCAAAAAGGTCGGCGCGACGGTTATTGTGAAGGGTCTTCGCCAGAATGGCGATTATGAGGCCGAGTTGGGTATGGCGTTGGTCAATCGCAAGCTTGCCGATGTGGAAACGCTGTTTTTGCCGGCGGCACCTGATTTGGAACATATTTCCAGTTCGATAGTGAAAGATGTGGCTCGCCACGGCGGCGATGTGACTGGCATGGTGCCCGATTGCGTGATTCCGCTGCTCGGCGAAGCGCTCAACAATGAAAAGAGGGCATGATGGGTGAAGAGACCACGGGCTATGATCCGCTTGCGGACGGCGTCGACGATGACACGACATCGCAGCGACCGGTAATCGCCATGTCTGATTTGCCAGATTTGCGCACCACGTTCGACCCGGACGAGCCTTTGACGGATTCCTGCAATCTGAGCCGTGACGAGTTCACCACCGTGTATGACATCATCGACAAGCTCGAATCGGCGTTGGATGAGGCAAAACCGATACTGTTCTTCCCCGGCACCGTGCGCGTGGACCGTGACGAGTTCACCGAACAGCTCGACCAGTTGAAGAGAATGATGCCGGTGCAGCTGGAACGCGCCTCGGCATTGATGCGCGAATCGGAACGACGCTTGGAAAGCGCTCAGACGCAAGCCAACGTCATCGTGTCATCCGCGCAATCGCGTGCGGCCGACACTATACGTGAGGCCAACGAACAGGCACAGTTCCTCGCCGGTCAGGAAAATGTGACAGAGATCGCACGGCAGAAGGCACGTGCTATTCTCGACCAGGCGCAAGCCAGGGCCGACCATCTCACGCAGGGAGCCGACAAGTACTGCACCACGGTGATGGAAACGCTGCAACAGCAGCTCGGCAAGCTTGGCAACGACGTGCAGGCGGGATTGAACGTACTGTATGATCGCCAGCGCGAAGCGAGCACGCATGTGCCGCATCTTGACACAAACGACTATCCGGAAAGCTGAATGGAAGGCTGAACATGGCACGTATCGAAGATTCCCCGTGGGCGATTTCCGTGGCGCAGGTCGCTTCACGAGCCGGACAAAGCAAGGAGATCGACGCGACTTTCCCCGCGCCGAGCGGCATCGGCGATGAGATCGTCGGCGTTGAAGAGGGTGCTGACGTTACTGTTGTCGGATCGTTTGATTCGATTGTTGACGGCTTGATTTTCAACGCCCGCATCAGCGCCCCCGTGCATGCGGAATGCACCCGTTGCCTGAAACCGATCAAGCGCGATTGGACGGTGAACGTCACCTCGTTCTTCCCCTATGAAGACAAGTCCGCAAACGTTGCATCCGGTAAGGGCGGCAAAAACGGCAAGGGCGGCGCCAAGGAAGAGGAAGTCGACATTATTGCCGGCGAAGACGAGTCGGAGGATTCGTATCCGCTGCTTGAAGGCGGCTCCTGGGCCGACATCGAGGCTTTACTGCGTGACACATTGGTTGAGGAACTGCCGCTGCAGCCGTTGTGCAAACCGGATTGCTTGGGATTGTGCTCGCAGTGCGGCGCCGATTTGAACGAGGAACCGGACCATCATCATGATGTGACCGATATTCGTTTCGCCGCTTTGGAGGGGTTGAAGGCCCAGCTGAAAGGCAACGAATAAAGGCTCGGCCTAGTGCAACTAGGCGTCAGGCGGGATACGAGCAGGGTACAGGCAAGGCTGATTTTACTTGGTTTTTGCATGGGTTTCTGATCGAGTTTTGCAGTTTGTACGGAGCACAAGTTAAGATACTGAACGCTTAAGCTCAATCGTTCGAACGAAACAGAGGAAACATAATGGCACTGCCTAAGTACAAGACCTCGCGCGCGAATACTCATTCTCGCCGCGCAAACTGGAAGGCCAAGGCCGCCCAGACCGTTACCTGCCCGAACTGTGGCGCTCCGGCGCTGCCGCACATGGCCTGCCCGAGCTGCGGCGCCTACCGCGGCCGCGTGTACCGCGAGGCTGTCCGCTCCATCCACACCAAGTGAGTGGCTGCCGAGTAACGGCATAAAGCATGAGAACCCTGCCATCGACGGGTGGCAGGGTTTTTGCATATCTCAGGCCGGATTCAGGCTGAAAGCACGGCCATACCCGTCTCATTCCCATTCTTTTCCACTTGTCCCTTTCCGCTTGTCCCTTTCCTATTTCCTGCCCTGCTTCCGCCCTATTCCGCCTAGGCGTGGGCAGAGAGTAAACTGAACGAGATCGTTGTTTGCATAGCAATCGGCCAGATTCGCTGGCATTTTGCCACGTACGCAACGTCCCGAAACCGTGCGGCGAGCTTCGCCGCCCCATACCCACTACGAAACCGAGGACGAATATGACCAAGAACAACATCGACGCATCAGCCGTTTCCGAAGGCGAGGTGACCGCCAACGCGCTGCTTGAAGCGCTTGGCACCACGCTCGAACCCGACCTGCTGGTCGAAGCGCTCACCCACCGCTCCTTCTCGCATGAGAATCCTGGCGCGAAAAACTACGAACGTTTGGAATTCCTCGGTGATGCCGTGCTTGAGCTCGTTTCCACGGAAACCCTCTACAAGGCGCACCCCGACATGAACGAGGGTCAGCTTGCGAAAATGCGAGCGAAAGCCGTTTCCGAGGAATCCCTAAGCAAAATCGCCCGCGAAAAGCTACATGCGGGCCCGTACATTCTGCTCGGTCATGGCGAAAGCGATCAGGGCGGCGCCGATAAAAGCTCGATTTTGTGCGATATCGTCGAATCGTTGATCGGTGCAACGTTCATTCAGCACGGCATTGACGAGGCACGTCGCGTTGTGCATCATCTTGTTGACGAAACGCTTGCGGAAGTCGCCACGGAAGGCCCGGCCCTCGATTGGAAAACCTCGCTTACCGTCAAAGCGCATGGAATGGGCTTCGGCGAGCCGCGCTACCAGATGTCGGTTTCCGGTCCGGAATATGCGCAAGTGTTCACCGCGAACGTCATGCTGGGCGAAAGCGACGAAATCATCAGCACCGGCACAGGCACCAGCAAACGCAAGGCGCAACTCGCCGCAGCTGAAGAAGGTTGGAAGGCGCTGGATAATCACAAGTCTGAAGCACAAAACGTCCGTAAGCATCGCAAACATCATCACAAGCACGGCAACAACAGCAACAACAGCAACGACAACGACAATCAGTAGTCACAAGCGGACAAAAACAGCTACGAATTCACCCTCTCATACCACCGTGGAACGCAACGCGCCAGAATATGGCACGAATCCGGCATATTCTCCTGTCAGCCGATAGCATAGACTGATTATTAGCGAAGGATTGCGATTCGCAAGTCGCCACAAGCGATTGCGCCGCTTTCCGATGATGGGGTTCGGCTGATTGCGTGCACCGAAACGCGGAAGCATACCCCTGTAAGAGAGTTCCACGAACGAACATGAGAGGGAACATGGTGTTACCTACGCCTCTGCAGGCATTCAGCGGCATGCCCAAAGCAGCCGCAACCACTGAAAAGCAGACCATTGTTGACGGCGAGAAGATGACCGGCGCCGAAGCGCTGGTACGTTCGCTGGAAGATCTGGGCGTCAAGGATGTTTTCGGCGTTCCAGGCGGTGCGATTCTGCCGGTTTACGATGCGATCAATGATGAGACCGGTTTCCGTTTTGTGCTGATGCGCCACGAACAGGCCGCAGGCCACGCGGCTGAAGGCTATGCCGTATCGACCGGCCAGGTCGGCGTGTGCATCGTCACGTCCGGCCCGGGCGCCACGAACATGATCACCCCGATCGCTGACGCGAACATGGATTCCGTGCCGATGGTGGTCATCACCGGCCAGGTCGGCGTGAACGCCATTGGTACCGACGCTTTCCAGGAAGCCGATATCGTCGGCGCAACCTACCCGGTGGTCAAGCATTCCTATCTGGTCACGCGTGCGCAGGATATTCCACGCGTGCTGGCTGAAGCGCACTATGTGGCACGTTCCGGCCGCCCCGGCCCGGTGGTGGTTGACGTCACCAAGACCGCGCAGACCGGCGATATGTACTATTCGTGGCCGCAGCGCATGATTCTGCCCGGCTACAACCCCACTACGAAAGCGCACGGCCGTGTGCTTTCCGACGCTGCGAAGCTGTTCGAGCAGTCGTACCGTCCAGTGCTGTATGTGGGCGGCGGTGCGGCACGTTCCGATGCCGGCAAGTTCGTGCAGGAACTGGCGGAAGTCACGAACGCTCCGATTGTCACTACGCTGCCCGCACGCGGTGTTGTGCCTGATTCCGATCCGCAGGTGCTCGGCATGCTTGGCATGCATGGCACGATTGCCGCTACCGGCGCCGTGCAGCGTTGCGATCTGCTTGTTGCGATCGGCGCTCGTTTCGACGATCGTGTGACCGGCAAGCTTGACGCTTTCGCTCCGGGTGCACGTGTGATTCACATTGATATCGATCCGGCGGAAATCGGCAAGAACCGTCAGCCGGACGTGCCGATCGTTGGCGATGTGGCAACCGTGCTGAAGGATCTCATTCCAGAAATCAAGCGCGAACAGGCTGTGCATGGCAAGCCTGACACTTCGCATTGGTGGGAAATCATCAATGATTGGCGTGAAAAGTACCCGATCAAGTGGGACGAACCGACCGATGGTTCGCTCGCCCCGCAGTGGGTCATCAAGCAGCTTTCCGACCTGGCTGATCCTGACACGATTTGGGTTACCGGTGTGGGCCAGCATCAGATGTGGGCCACGCAGCTCATCGATTTCGAGAAGCCGCATTCTTGGCTGAGCTCCGGCGGCCTTGGCACCATGGGCTACGGACTGCCGGCCGCCATCGGCGCTCGTGTCGGTTCCGAACGTTTCCATGAGGGCGAGAAGCCGGTGTGGCTGATCGACGGCGACGGTTCCTTCCAGATGACGTCTGAAGAGCTGGCAGCCGCATTCCACGACCGCACGCCGGTCAAGATCGCGCTGCTGAACAATTCCGTGTATGGCATGGTTCGCCAATGGCAGACCCTGTTCTACGGCGAGCATTATTCCGCCACCAATCTGATGGATGGCGAGAATGCGCCGGAAATCGTGGATGTTCCTGATTTCGTGAAGCTTGCCGAAGCATATGGTTGCGTCGGCATGCGTGCGTTCACGGAAGAAGAAGCCGTCGAAGCGATCAAGAAGGCCAACGAAATCAACGATCGTCCGGTGCTTATCGACTTCCGCGTATGGAAGGACGCCATGGTGTGGCCGATGGTCGCAGCTGGCGATTCCAACGACAATGTCACGTATATGCCCGGAATCAAGCCGCTGCAGCGTCCGAATGCTGTTGCCGACAACGAGTAAACGAGTATCGGGTAAGTAGTAAGGAAGGGTCTACCAATGTATCCTGCATCTCAGCCGGGTTCCAAGCGCCATACGCTTTCTGTGCTCGTAGAGAATCGTCCGGGCGTGCTGGCGCGTATCGCTGGCCTGTTTGCCCGTCGTGCGTTCAACATCAACTCGCTGTCCGTCTCCCCCACCGAGCGCCCTGACATCTCGCGTGTCACGGTGACCGCCGATGTGGATGAAGTGCCGCTCGAGCAGATCATCAAGCAGCTTAACAAGCTGCTGCACGTGTTGAAAATCGTGGATTTGGATCCGGACACCACTGTGGAGCGCGAACTGGTGCTTATCAAGGTGGCTGCCGACGAATCCAACCGTTCCGACGTGCTTGAGATCGTTCGTCTGTTCCGCGTGCGCGTGGTCGATGTGAATCCGGAGTCGTTGACCATCGAGGCCACCGGTGCCGAAGGCAAGATCGATGCACTGCTGGGGCTTTTGGAGCATTACGGCGTTATCGAGCTGGTTCGTTCCGGTGCGGTCGCCGTGACGCGCGGCCCGAAGGCGCTGAGCGAAAAGGTGATCGGTTCCGAAATCACCGGCCGCTGATCCAATCAGCCTAATCACAAACCTACAGGGCTTCCCGTTTCAACGCGGGAAAGCCTTTTTTGTTGTTAAATCTGCGATATTTAGAAAATATCTGATTATTGGAGGCATGCCGGATGCAGTAGCATCTTTTGCGCAAAACAACAGTCTCATAGACGTTCGTCAGGCACAAGAAGATATCAAACAAGGTTCATCGAGCGCTTAATAATGTGTTGGCAGAGGAAAGTTATCACCTTCGCCAAGGATTAGTTTTCGGCCCCGGCAACATCGAAACCGACCTCAATATTACCTACTACCCCATCTACCTAATCGGCCAGTTTTGCAACAACTAGCCCAGTAGCATTCATCGTGATGTCACAAACTATGATGATGGCAGCACGACAGGGAGCGTTATGACTGAAATTATTCATGATGGTGCTCCTTTACTTCATATACGGAAACAACAAGATCCGTATTGCCGATATTGATAATGGACAATGAGGTGGCATCTGGGAAATTCCTCGCCGGAAGAGAGATCGTTTCTATTCCGTTAGGTGTACAGCCCTCCCTAGTGGTTAGGGTGTGTGGCTGTCCATCTTTGTAGAGAACAAACGAATAAGGAGCTTGTTCCTTCTGCTTACACATGGAGATGACATAATACATATTGCTGTCATCAACTGTTTTTGCAAACGAAATAGCATCATCGCCATGCACGGATTTCGCACCCAACTTGTTTACTAGAACCAGTTCTTCCGAATCATTAAGGTCATCGACGGCAACGCGGTCAAGAGCGTCCACAGTAAATGCTTTATATGCCTGTTTTGCGGCATCATCATTCTCGCTGCTGCTCTGTACGGAGCCATCACCAGAACTTTCATGTGCAGCTTTCGTGCAACCAACGCATGACCACAACAACAAGGTGGACAACAAGCAACAGGCGCTTCTTCGCATCACTTGATTCATAAGGCACCTCCATCGGTCTCTCCGACAAGAACAGCTAAGGTCTCCTGCAATAACAAGAATATGACATTGGCACATGGAATGCCACGCATCGCTGTCGCACGAATGGTCAACATTCACCGGAAACGCTGGAGGAGCTACGCCGCCGCCACAACATACACACCCTGTCCGGTAATTGGCGCGGGCGATACGAATGCTACTCGAGCTGTTCGGAAAGCTCCATCCATTCGAGTTCGAGTTCTTCGGACTCGTCGGTGACGGCTTGAAGCTGTTCGTTGAGCTTGCCTAAGCCCTCGTAGTCACTGGGGTCGTGCGCAGCCATTTGCTGTTCAAGATCGGCTTTCTGCTCTTCGAGTTTGGCGAGTTTACGCTCGATTGCCGATACGCGCTTGGAGGCTTCATGGAAGGCCTTGCCGGAAAGCTTCGGCGTAGAAGGCGCAGAAGATGCTTCAGCAGTTGCAGACCCACTTGCGGAGTTACCTGCGGTGCCTTCGGTTGTGGAACCGGCAACACCAGCCCCAGCGGAACCGCTCTTCTTGCCTTTGCCGGCACCTGCCTTTTCGCCCGCAAACGGATCCTTGCCGTTCTTGATTGCCTCAGTCATGTCCAGATAATCCTGCACGCCACCGGGCAGGTGACGCACTTTGCCGCCGATCAACGCGAACTGTTGGTCGGTCACGCGTTCCAGCAGGTAACGGTCGTGCGAAACCACGATCAGCGTGCCCGGCCACGTATCGAGCAGATCTTCCATAACTGCAAGCATGTCGGTGTCGAGATCGTTGCCGGGCTCATCCATGATGAGCACATTCGGCTCGTCCAGCAAAATCAGCAGCAGCTGCATACGGCGCTTCTGACCACCTGATAGGTCTTTGATCGGTGTCATCAGCTGCGCCGACTCGAAACCGAGACGCTCCATCATCTGCCCCGGCGTCGTTTCCTTGCCGTCCACGATATAGCTCGGCTTATAACGGCTCAACACTTCCTTGATCTTGTATTTACCGAGCTTCTCCAACTCATCGAGACGCTGCGAAAGCACCGCGAATTTCACGGTTTTGCCGATATTCACATGACCTACAGTAGGGGTGATCGTGCCGTCAAGAATCTTCAATAACGTCGATTTTCCGGCACCGTTCGCGCCGACAATGCCGAAACGATCGCCAGGCCCGATCAGCCATGTCACGTCGTCAAGAATCTTACGACCGGTAACAGTAATTTTTTGCGCTGCAGAAGTAATTTCTTCTGCAGAATCATCAGTGTTATTTTCTTGTGATCCCTGAATTTCTTGCGATTCTTTCGCAGCCGCAGCAACTTGCGCCGCTGCAACACCGGCATCCACCAATCGCGGATCAGTCAGATCATCGACGGCAACTTCCACGGAACCATGCGCTTGCGGCTCGGCGTACATGGCCGGCACCACATCGACGCGCGATGCCGACGCTTCCATTTCGGCAACGTCAGGATCGATATCAGCCTCGCCTTGCACATGTTCGAAAATCTGCGTCACGTCGATCAGGTCAACCACCTGCTTGCCCAAGCGGGATGTGGCCATTTGCTTCAATTCCAGAGTATTGCGTACCGGAGGCACGTCGGCGATGAGCTCACGCGCGGCCTTCACATGGAATTTCTGTTTGGTGGAACGGGCGCGGGCGCCGCGGGTAAGCCAGGCAAGTTCCTTGCGAGCCAGATTGCGACGCTTCGTTTCACGCACGTCGGCTTGGCGATCGCGTTCCACGCGCTGCAGCATGTATGCGGAATAGCCGCCTTCAAACGGCTCGATTTCGCCGTCATGCACCTCCCACATGGATTCGCACACTTCGTCGAGGAACCAACGGTCGTGGGTGACGAGCAGCAGTGCGCCGGATCCGGCCGGCCAACGATTCTTTAAATGTTCCGCCAGCCAGTGAATGGTCACCACGTCCAAATGGTTCGTGGGCTCGTCGAGAGCGAGAATATCCCAATCCTTGAGCAACAGGCGTGCCAAATCGGCGCGGCGACGCTGACCGCCAGAAAGCGAACCGATTTTCGCTTCTAAGCTGATGCCGCCAAGCAATGCTTCGACGATTTCGCGCGATTTGGTTTCCGCAGCCCATTCGTAGTCTTCACGGCCTTCGAGCGCAGCTTCGCGCACGGTGGCATTGTCATCGAGCGGATCACGCTGGTCGAGCATGCCGAACGTAAGCCCTCCGCGAATGGTCACACGGCCGGAATCCGGCTCCTGCGTGCCTTTGAACAAATGCAGCAACGTGGATTTGCCGTCGCCGTTCTTACCGACGATGCCGATGCGGTCGCCTTCAAAAACACCCTGCGTTACATCGTTGAAAATATTCTTGGTCGCAAAAGCAAGCGAAACGTGTTCAAGTCCCAAATCATAAGTCGGCATAAGTCACCAATGTAGCGGGAACATCTCCCAAACTTACAGTCAATGCCGCAACTTGCGAATCGCCGCCAGTGCTACGCAGCGATCGGAACCGCACGCAACTCGGCAATCAGCCTTGCTGCGCCTGAGCCAAACCCTGCCCATACGAATTGCAACGGGCGGCAAAACTTGAAAACACCTGATCCGCGAGCGGCTGCAATTGCGGATTATATTCGGCAAACGCCTCCCGCAACTGCGATTTCGACCCACCGGCAGCCTTCAAATCCTTGACCATGCTTGATTCGTCAAGCCACTCCTCCAACAAGGTAGGGGTAACCTCCAAGTGGAACTGCATGCCCAGAGCGGAACCAAAACGGAACGCCTGCACCTTAGTCTTCTCGGATCGCGCCAATGGTTGCGCGCCCTCCGGCAACGACACCACGTCGTTATGCCAGTGCAGCACATCCACGGTTTTGTTCCACATGGAAAAATAATCATGCTTGTCAATGCGTTTGATCGGCGCAAAACCGATTTCCGGCGCCTCTCCCGACTTGAGCTTCGCCCCCAGCGCGGTGGCGATAATCTGATGTCCCAGGCACACGCCCAACACCGGCTTGCCCACACTGACTGCAGCCCGCGCGAGCTTGGCCTCGGCCTTTAATCCCGGATACTTGTCGTAGTCGAGCGCACCCATCGGGCCACCCATGATCACCACGCCGGAAACCTCGCCAAAATCAGGCAAATCCGGTTTCTTCTGTTTGGCGACATTGATGATTTGATACTGCAGTCCCAAATCATCCAGACTGTCTAAAATGCGTCCCGGTCTCTCCCACGGAACGTGTTGCAAAATCAGCACCTGTGATTGCGTCATACGTTCTATTGTTGCATCACCTACGTAAACGATGTTCACAAATCCAACAAAAACCGTTTTGCCGTTCATTTTCATCTCGCATGCATGTCCGATTCTGGCAATACTCTCGTGGTTATGACGAACACGCAAGAACCGCAGAATATCAACATTTCTAGCGTCGCAACCGCAGTTGACGCAGTGGCGAGCGCCGCTGCCGATCTGAAGCTGTACGACACCGCATCGCACGCCGTGTCGAATTTCAAGCCGATCAAGCCCGGTCAGGTCGGCATGTACGTGTGTGGCGCCACCGTGCAAAGCTCGCCGCATATCGGCCATATTCGTGCGGCTGTCGCGTTTGACGTGGTGCGTCGCTGGTTCGAGCGTTTGGGCTACAAGGTCACGTTCGTGCGCAACGTCACCGATATCGACGACAAGATTCTCGATAAGGCTTCGGCCGCCGGCCAGCAGTGGTGGGAACGCGCGTATATCTACGAACGCGAGTTCACCGAGGCTTACAACACGTTGGGTGTTGAGCCGCCTACGTATGAGCCGCGTGCGACCGGCCACATGATCGACATGATCGATCTGATCAAGCAGATCATCGACAATGGCCACGGCTACGTGGTGACTGATGAGAACGGCAATCCGACCGGCAACGTGTATTTCGACGTTGCCAGCTGGCCTCATTATGGCGAGTTGACGCATCAGAAGCAGACCGCTGTGGCTGATGCTGCTTCCGAAGTGGCCGATGCCATGGGTCCGTCTGTCGACAATGCGGGCAACGACAAGTACAATCCGGTGGATCCTGCGGACATGTCGGAAGACAAGCATGATCCGCGTGATTTCGCATTGTGGAAGGCTCCGAAGGATTCCGATCCGCTTGACGCGCGTTGGAATACTCCGTTCGGCACGGGTCGCCCGGGTTGGCATATTGAATGCTCGGCGATGAGCCACCGTTATTTGAAGGATATGTTCGACATTCATGGCGGCGGACTGGATTTGCGTTTCCCGCACCATGAGAACGAAATGGCGCAGACTCGCGCTGCTGGCTACGATTCGGCAGCTCGCTGGATGCATTCCGCGTGGGTTACAGCCAAGGGTGAGAAGATGTCGAAGTCGCTGGGCAACGGCTTGTCCGTTCCTGCGGTTTTGACTCAAAATTCCGCTTGGGTGGTGCGTTACGCGCTTGGTTCCGTGCAGTATCGTTCCATGTTGGAATGGTCGGATCAGACGTTGACCGAGGCTCAGTCCGCGTACGATCGTGTGTCGAATTTCATCGAACGTGCCGGTGCCGCCGTTGGCGGGCAGCCGTCCCGTGAGGAGATCGTTTCGGTTTCTGCCGATGATCTGCCGGCTGATTTCGTTGCCGCGCTGAATGACGATATTAATGTTTCCGGCGCTTCCGCTGCGATTTTCACTGCGATTCGTTTCGGTAACACGTTGCTTTCGAAGCTTGCCGATCGTGTTGATTCGGATATTGCGAAAGGTGAAGTGCGTACTGTTTTGGTGAATGTGCGTGCGATGCTCGATACGCTTGGTCTGGATCCGTTGGCGGAACCGTGGGTAAGCGAGGGTGCGGCCGGCGGCACTGCCGGAGCTGGTGCCGATTCCGCTGAGCACACCGCGCTTGACCGCTTGGTTTCCGAACAGTTGGAAGAACGTGCCGAAGCCCGCAAGGCCAAGGATTTCGCCCGCGCCGACGCCATCCGTGACGCCTTGGGCGCCGCCGGAATCACCATCGAAGACACCCCCCAAGGTTCTACTTGGACTCTCAAATAATCCTCTCCGTCTTCTTTTAGAGGAACGTTGGCCGGTCTACTCCAGACCGGCCAATTTCATATCAGAAACCTAAAAGTCATTCCTAAATCTATCTTTACTTCCGGGTTGTCATCCGTTATGGGCGGCATAACATCATGGATTTGCATATTAAGCCAATTATTTGGCACATTATTACGATTCCCGACAACTTCCGCCGCGCTTTGAATTTCAGAAAAAGGACGGAACATGGAATCGACATCTTGTGTAGTCCGCAATTCCGGAACGTAGTAGACCATCGCGGTCCCGCCATAAATGGCGATAGTTCCTTCGATTCCGCGAGTATGACACTCTTCAATCAGCTCATTAAGAAGCTGCATCAGTTTTTGTCTGGTCATTTCCATAGCAGTTCACCTCGCGGAATGATTACGTTGTACCATGCAAAGAACTCATCCGGAGGCGTGGCGGACCGATAAATCTTTCGCAACGGGGTCCACTCGGCATCAAGTTTCAGCGATTGAGGGGACACGTTCCCTTTACTCCAGTGCTGATAGTCATAGAGCCCAGCCATAAAGGCCTGCCAATGCACGTCCATCCCCTTAGTGACTTTCTGAAAATCGGCAGGCTCATCATCAGGAAATTCCATCAGATTGCGCATTCCAGCTGAAACACGGGTCCATTGCTCTTCCGTTCCCGAATACTGCTGGATCGACTGCATGAGATCACTCATTGCAGGGCCGATTACGCGAACAGTCGCACGCTCCAGGGGGGGGGGAAAGCGTCAGCTCATATCCCAAAGTACGCGCCGCAGCATCAACCTTATTGAGGGTGGGAACGGTTTTGCCACTCAACGTTCTCGAAACAACGGATTCAGCCATGTTCGAAGCACGCGAAAAATCCGCCGCGTTCAGACCGGCGTTCTTCATAAGCTCTCGTAACAGTTCATCGGCTTGCATATATGCAAGTCTACACTATTGACAGCCCGAACGCCGATGCGAAATTTCCCGCGGGACGGCTAGACTGAGGAACATTATGGCAGCATTTAGTTCTTTGACAGATAGGCTCTCGACTGCGTTCAAGCATTTGAAGAGCAAAGGCAAGCTTTCCGAGGCTGATATCGACGGTACGATCCGCGAAATCCGCCGTGCGCTGCTCGACGCCGATGTGGCGCTCGACGTGGTGCGTTCCTTCACCGGCCGAATCCGCGAGCGTGCGCTCGGCACCGAGGTTTCCCAGGCACTGAATCCGGCCCAGCAGGTCGTGAAGATCGTCAACGAAGAGTTGACGGCCGTGCTTGGCGCTGGCGTTGACCGCCCGCTGAATTTTGCCAAGAATCCGCCGACCATCATCATGCTCGCCGGTCTTCAGGGTGCTGGTAAAACCACCCTCGCAGGCAAACTCGGCTACTGGTTGAAGGATTCCGGCCATACTCCGCTGTTGGTCGCAGCCGATTTGCAGCGTCCGAACGCAGTGACGCAGCTGCAGGTGGTTGGCGAGCGTGCAGGCGTACCCGTGTACGCTCCGGAAAAGGGTGTGCAGTCCGACGGTGGCGAAGCCGTCGCTTCCCCGGGTCTGACTACCGGCGATCCGGTGAAGGTGGCGCGTGACGCTGTTGCGTTGGCCAAGCAGAAGCTGTACGACACGGTCATCATCGATACCGCAGGCCGTCTCGGCGTTGACGAAGAGCTGATGAAGCAGGCTCGCGATATTCGCGATGCCGTGCAGCCGAACGAAATCCTGTTCGTAATTGACACGATGATCGGTCAGGATGCCGTACAGACGGCGAAGGCGTTCGATGAGGGCGTGGACTTCACCGGCGTGGTGCTTTCGAAGCTTGATGGCGATGCCCGTGGCGGTGCCGCGCTTTCGGTCGCCTCCGTTACCGGCAAGCCGATTCTGTTCGCTTCCACTGGCGAAGGTCTGAAGGATTTCGAGGTTTTCCACCCGGATCGTATGGCTTCCCGTATTCTCGATATGGGCGATATTCTTACCCTGATCGAGCAGGCGCAGAAGCAGTTCGATGAGGAAGAGGCTCGTAAGGCCGCTGTCAAGATTTCCGATGGTTCCTTTGGTTTGGATGATTTCCTCGATCAGCTGCAGCAGGTGCGCAAGCTTGGTCCGATGAAGAATCTGCTTGGCATGATTCCGGGTATGGCTGCGCATCGTAAGGAACTTGAACAGTTCGATGAGAAGGAAATCGATCGTACTGAGGCCATTATTCGTTCGATGACTCCTGCGGAACGTCGTGACCCTTCGATTATTGACGGTTCTCGTCGCGCTCGTATTGCTTACGGTTCCGGCGTGACCGTTTCGCAGGTGAACGCGCTGTTGCAGCGTTTCGAGCAGGCTGCAAAGATGATGAAGCGTATGAGCAACAAAGTTGGCGCTGGCATGTCTGGCTTTGGCGGTCCTGCCATGGGCGGCGGCAAAGGCAAGGGCAAGGGCAAAAAGGGCAAGAAGAAGAGCAAGTCCGGAAATCCAATGAAGCGCGAGGCTGAAGAGAAGGCATTGCGCGACAAGCTTGCCGGTAAGAACTCCGACGGTAAGTCTTCCGGTGGTTCCGCTTTTGCCAAGAAGCCGCAAAATCCTGCGCTTCCTGCCGGATTGCAAGACATGATGGGCGATGCCGGTGAGCTGCCGCCGAACTTTGGTGGCGGACTGTCCGGCTTGCTGCACTAAAGCAAGCGGCACAAAAAACAGCAACGTAAAAAGGGGATGTGGTTCAATACGAATCACATCCCCTTTTGCGTACTCCAATCAGTTGTTTTCAACTGAATCGACTACCGCAAAATCGCCATTAACTGACTTCAAAGTCAGCGTGGCAACAAGCGCAAGATGATCGCTGCCTTCAACGCAGAACGAACGCACATCAGACGCGTCCAATCCCTTGGTGAAAAGCACATGATCGAGAATGATGCGCGGCCACGGCAGCCATGACGGGAACGTGGCATGACGGCCCTTCGCCTCGCACAAGGCAGCATCCTTGAATCCCGCCTCCAGCAGCTTGCGGAAGCTTGGATGATCGGTACCGGAATTCAAATCACCCAACACAACGGTGATATCGTCCCGCTTCTGCGTGGTCGCCAATTCCCCCAAGCCGATGATGCCCGCCGACCATTCCTTGCATCCACGCATCGGCGACTTCGGATGTGCGGAAACAAACGTGATGCCACGCATCGAATCGATCGGGAAGCACACACCCGGCACATCGGCCGCGGGAATCACCGCAGTGACCGGAGACATGTCGCTTGGTTCAATGCGAATCCACACACCATTGAATCCGCCATTATCCGTTTCCTTGTTCTCCCCCAACTGACGGTACGGAAGCAAATCAGACAATCCCGCAGCATCCAATTGCGCAACCAGATCGTCCGTCAATTCCTGCAATGCAAGTACCGCAATATCGTGCTTTTTGACCGCACTGACGATTGCCGCGGCGTTAGCGCGACCAAATCGGCAGTTCAACGTCATCACACGGAAACGGCCATGCCTCGCAGATTCCACAACAGCTTCATTGCCTGTTTCACGAGATGTTTCACGATTGTTCGCAAGTTTTTCGGCAACTCTCTGTGCAGTATTGGGAGAATTGAGATTTTCCATCCAATATGCGATTTTGCGCAGCAGCGACGCAAGACAGACCACCGCGGCGACTCCTCCGAGAGCCGGCTCATGCAACGCGAAACCGGCGACGGTAATCACAAGCGTCGGAATCCACAGCAACGGAATCAACGCAATCAGGTACGGCAACGGCAGATGACCATCCCAACCAGCCGGCATCTCACCAAGCGCAATCCACACAACGCAAATAATCAACGCAATCCAAAGCGCGATAATCATTCAGGCAACTCCCCCTATGCAAACCGTTCACTCCGAACGGATATACGCAAACTCGGAACCTCCAAGTGTAGCCAGCCTGCCTGATTCCGACGATTCCGCCATGTAGACCCACGCAAACATCTCACGAATGCCACAACAATGTCCGATTCTGCCGATTCGGTCATTCAAGGCATCATATTCGCCGCATAATTGACCGTTTCCGCAGAATCAGACAAACGACTTCCCGGTTTTGCATGGATTCGAAAAGTCGCGCAGCTCGGGAAACGTCCTAAGCCCCATCCGTCCGTACCTCACGGTTATAATTGGCAAGTTATTCGCGCGCGCGAGGCCCTCTAACTATCGCGTGACGTGAGGAACACGTGGGTTTCGGATTCCGTGCCCCACACAGAAAACGAAACGCACACCCCTAGTTATACAAGGAGAGCCATTTTGGCAACCAAGATTCGTCTGAAGCGCATGGGTAAGAAGTTCTACGCGTTCTACCGCGTGGTGATCATGGATTCCCGTACCAAGCGTGATGGCCGTGCCATCGAAGAGATCGGTACCTACAACCCGAACACCCAGCCTTCGACCATCGTCATCGATTCCGAGCGCGCTCAGTACTGGCTCGGCGTCGGCGCCCAGCCGACCGAACAGGTGCTGCACCTGCTGAAGATCACCGGCGACTGGCAGAAGTTCAAGGGCCTTGAAGGTGCTGAAGGCACTCTGAAGACCGTTGAGGCTGGCCCGGATGCCGCCGCTCGCGTTGAGGCCGTTGAGGCTCAGGCTCAGAAGCTGAAGGCTGCAAAGTCCGAAGCTGATGCCAAGGCCAAGGCTGAAGCCGAAGCCGCCGCTACCGAGGAAGCTCCGGCCGAAGAGCCGGCTGCGGAAGCTGAGTGATCATGCTCGCCCAGGCTGTGGAACATCTGATTAAGAACATCGTCGATTTCCCCGACGATGTTTCAGTGAAGTCCCATGAGAACGCGCGCGGCGAACTCATTCGCGTGCGCGTCAACCCGGAAGACATCGGTCGCGTCATCGGACGCAGCGGACGCACGGCAAATGCGATTCGCACCGTGGTACAGGCACTGGCCGACCACAAGGTGCGCGTCGACATCATGGACGTGCGCAGGTGAGATCCTAGCGTGGTGCGTGATATGCATTCTGACGACCCTCAACAGCCCGAGCTGCTGAGGGTCTGTCGTATCGGGCGTGCGCAGGGACTCAAAGGCGAAGTCACCGTGCAGATCTATACGGACGAACCGGAATACCGGTTCGCTCCCGGTGCTGTGTTGTATACGAAAGACGGCGAAGAAGAGTACGTGGTAGAACACTCCCGTACCTTCAAAAACCGTTGGATCATCAAGTTCGAAGGCATTGACAACCGCGACCAGTCTGAAGCGGCCAACGGCATTGTGCTGTATGGCGAGGCGGACGATCCGGAAGACATGCTTGAAGCCGACGAATGGTATCCGAAAGACCTTATTGGCCTTGAGGCGCGACTGGCTGAAAACAATATGCTTGGCCTTGAACCGGGCATGGTGGTAGGCAAAGTCGTTGACGTGATAGAAGTGGCCCAATGGCTGCTGAAGATTCGTCTCGCCAATCCGGTGAAGGATGCCGACGGCGTTGTGGTTGAGAACAGCGCGCTCGTGCCGTTTGTGGACGAGCTCGTGCCAGACATCGACCTTGAAGAGGGCTATCTGACCCTCGATCCGCCCGGAGGACTTATTCCGGGTCTGTGATCGCAATTACTTATCAGGTGGGCATTGGATTTCCATGCCCACCTTTTGTTTTCTGCTATTTGGCAGACATACCGGTATTCTGGAACCATTATGAAGATTGATATCGTGTCCGTTTTCCCGGAATATTTCGAAGTGCTGAACCTCAGTCTGCTCGGCAAAGCGCAGGCGAAAGGTCTTGTGGAAGTGACCGCCCATAATTTGCGCGACTGGACGCACGACGTGCATCATTCCGTCGATGACACTCCAGTTGGCGGTGGCGCAGGCATGGTGATGAAGCCGGAAGTGTGGAGCGAGTGCCTCGACGAGCTGCTGCAGCTTGAGCCGGCGGTAGTTGAGAATACGGAAAATATTGAGGATTCTGCAGTTTCTTGCGATACTTACGATACGTGCGATTCTGGCAATTCTGCAACTGTTGCAGTTCCCGCAAAATCCGACGATTCCGAAAAAACGAATATTGCACAATCTTCCGCAGGTCCTGTGTTGATTTTTCCGAATCCTTCCGCCCCACTGTTCACACAGCAGGATGCGACGGAATTGAGTCATGCCGATCATCTGCTGTTCGGCTGCGGCCGTTACGAGGGGTATGACGCGCGTATTCCGCAGTATTACCGTGCGCAAGGCATTGATGTGCGCGAGTATTCGATTGGCGATTATGTGTTGAACGGCGGCGAAGTCGCGGTTTCGGTCATGTTGGAAGCGATCACCCGCTTGCTGCCTGGTTTTATGGGCAATGCCGCTTCGATTGTTGAGGAATCGTATACGGGCGAGAACGCGCTGTTGGAGCATCGTCAGTACACGAAACCTGCCGAATGGCGTGGCATCAAGGTTCCGGATGTGCTTCTTTCCGGCAATCATGCGAAAGTTGATCGTTTCCGCCGCGATGAGGCGCTCCAGAAAACCGACGAGTTACGTCCAGATCTGATCGAAGCACTGGATTGCACCAAGCTTGACAAAGCCGATCGCAAGACGTTGATGACGCTCGGCTGGGAGGTTTCCTCCGCCCACCCGCGCAAACGCTAGCTTTCAAACGTTTGTTTTACGCGGAATGATCGCAAGTTTTTCTTGCGATCAGTGCTGACCTTTATCGGAGATTGGCTCGCTGGGTTCAATGTAGTAGACGGCGGTTTCGCCATAGTCGCGCCGATCGGTGATTTCCCAGTTTGCGGGGGCCGCGGGAGCTTCGGAACGGGTGGATCGTTCCAGCATGATCACCGTGTTGCTGGAAGTCAGTTCGCGGTCGGCAAGATCGGCGAGCAGCTGGTTGCAGTCATTCGTTTCGAAGGCGTACGGCGGGTCGATGAACACCATGTCGAACGGTTCAATGGCCGAAGCCGAAGCCGCGTATTTTTCCGCGCGGGCCTTCACTACGCGGGCACTCATGCCATGTTCCCACGAACGGTTATGCTTCAACGCGGTCAGCGTCTGCGCGATCAATGCGGCCGCCGGAGCGGAGAATTCCACCGCCACCAGCTCTCGCGCGCCACGGCTCAATGCTTCGATGCCCAAAGCGCCGGTTCCTGCAAACAAATCGAGCACGCGAGCATCGTCCAGCACTCCCCACGAATCAAGGTGCGAGAAAATCGCCTCTTTGGTGCGATCTGTAGTAGGTCGGGTACCCGACTTCGGCGTGGTCAATGCCACACCTTTGAATCGTCCTGAAATTACGCGCATACGCACTACTCTAGCGTGGCGGGCTTAATTTTGGCGCGCCCGGCTCTTTTAGACGCGCCAAACTAATTGCTGGTCAGGAACATTTCGTTTCCGCGTGTGAAATCCAATACCGCCCCAGCCAACTGCACAAATCCAAGCAAATCGGGATCGTCCGCAACAAGCTGCGTGGCCTCGGCCCGCGCCTGTTCGATGATCTTCACATCCTTGACCACGCGCAGCAGCTTCAATCCCGTTTTCCCGCCGGATTGCGCATCTCCGAGCACGTCGCCGGCTCCACGGAATTCCAAATCAGCCTGTGCGATTTCGGCACCATCCAGCGTGCCCTGAATCACGTCAAGACGGCGGGCGGCATCACTGTCCGCAGGTGCACGCGAAATCAGGAAAGCCCCCGAATCGGTGCCGCCACGGCCAACGCGCCCTCGCAACTGGTGCAATTGCGAAAGTCCGTACCGATCTGCGTCGAAAATCACGATGCAACTGGCTTTCGCCACGTCCACGCCGACCTCGATTACCGTGGTCGCTACCAGAATCGGCGTTATGCCGGCTTCAAAATCGGCCATAACCTGCGATTTTGTGGTGTCATCGTCGCGCCCGGTCAATGTTGCGAATCGAATGCCTTCGAATTGCGGCAACGATTGCAGACGCTCCACGATTTCTGCGACGGAATGCAACGGGGGGCGTTGCGCACGCTGGTCGTCGTCTTCGCCAAGATCGTATGCCTCGTCAAAGGTAGGAACCGGCGAGCCTGCGGTTTTCGAATCCGAAGCAGCCGACGCCGCCAACGAGTCGTCCGCATTTTCGGAATCATCGTCGATGCGCGGGCAGACCACGTAGGCGCGTTCCCCCGCGTCAATGCGTTTACGGATCAGGGCGAACATTTCGCTCATCAGCGACGCATTGCTTTCCGGCACCACGAATGTACGAATTGGCTTGCGGCCGCCAGGAAGTTCGGTCAGCGCGGAAATATCAAGATCACCGAACCAAGTCATGGCTGCGGTGCGCGGAATCGGCGTGGCCGTCATGACCAGCAGATGCGGCGCAGTAGTCCCCTTGGAATTCAACGATTCGCGTTGCTCCACACCGAAGCGATGCTGTTCGTCGATTACCACCAGTGTGAGGTTCGGCGCCTGGAAACTCTTGGAAAATGCGGCGTGTGTCGCCACGACGATGCAGGGCATGCCTGATGCGGCTGCGGCGAGTACGCGGCGGCGTTCGGCAAGTCGCATGCCTCCCGTAAGAAGAAATACGGGAATCTCCCCATCTTTTGTGCCGAATATATCGTTCCCTTTGCTTGGAATACCCGCTTTTTGTACATAGGAAATATGCGATCGCTCACTTCGTAATGTAATCAAATCGTCGTTATTCGAGTTATCCACATTGGAAATTTCGGCTATATCAAGCAGGTCGACAAGTTGTGCACCTTTATCCACAGCATTATTGTTGATAGTTTGTTGTGTGGATTCCCCAGTTTGTTGGATTGCTGACACTTGAGTTGGCGCCGTATTTTCCCGGATTTCGGAAGCCGTTTTATCGTCCGCATTCGCCAATTTCGCCACCATTTTGGAAATGCTCGCATAATGCTGTTCGGCAAGAACCTGCGTTGGCGCTACAAGCACGGCCTGCCCGCCTGATCCCACAGCCTGCATCATGGCTGCGACCGCGACCACGGTTTTGCCGGATCCAACCTCGCCCTGCAGCAATCGTTGCATGGGGTAGTCGCGCGTCATATCGGCGGAAATATCGGCAATAACCTGCCTTTGACCGCTCGTCAGAGCAAACGGCAGCGAGGCAATGAAATCGTCTTTCAATTGCGTTACGGAACATGTGGTCGCCTTGTTTTTGCGTGATGCGTCGCGTGTTTTGACGAGTGCGGTCTGGCAGATCAGCGCTTCCTCGTATCGCAACGTTTGCAGGGCGTTGTCGAAATTCTTGCGATCGACCGGATCATGAATCGCCATGAATGCTTCAGCGCGATGCATAAGCCCATATTCCTCGCGAAAATCTTCCGGAATAATGTCGGGAATAGCGACGGACAACGATTTAATCTGCACTTCACGATTTACTTGAGGAGCGTCACACCCCCCTTCTTGCGCGATATTATCTGAGGAATTACTTGCCGTTTGCGCTGGCAAATACTCGCTTCCACGCAACGCATCCATGTATTTCAATACCGATTCGTGAATATGTTCGCTGGAAATCCTGGAATTCGCATGATATACCGGTCGCGGACGGCAGACTCGTTTCAATGCTTCATCAACCGTTTGCGCATCGTATTTCAGATTACCAAGCGGCGGATTTGCAGGATCGCCGAAACCGTCATTCCATTCCCCGCTTTCTGTCTGCGATTGCATGGGATTGATGGTAAGCAGGTCGGGATGCGTGAATTGCAAACGATTGTCATACACGCTTGGCTCGCCTGCGACGACCAGCAGCGCTCCCGTGTGCAATTTGCGCTGCACCCAGTCGACATACGATTTGCGATATGAAAAGAAAACCAGCGACGCCAACGATTTTGGGGTATTGCGACGGGCTGCGAAATCGTCGTCGGTGACTGTTGCGATCAGACGGAAGCCACGACGGGCCATGGGAAAAACGCGCGTTTCGAGCACGTGCGCGGCGAATGCCATTTTCTCCCCGATTTTCGCCTCGTGCAGTGCGTGTGCTGGAACGGGGTCGGTCACGCGGAACGGATAGTAGGTCAGAGCGTCGCCTACGGACACCACGCCAAGCGATTTCAGCGCGCCAACCCTGCGGCGGTTGCTTTCGATTGATGGAATCGGTGTTTCCAGTGTGGTGCTCATAACGCACCATTCTCCCCATTTATGCCGACAGATGCGGCTTCAGCGGGCAAAATTCCCCACCCACTGGAACAATCCGGATGCTCACAAGCCCTTCAACGGGCAAAATCCTCCACCCACTGGAACAATCACCCCGCAAACAAGCCACTCAACGACCCAAAACGTCCACCCACTGGAGAAATCCGGACGCAACACAGCCTTCCAACGGGAAGATTGTTCCACCCACTGGAAGAATCGGTACGCTCAGATCCCCACCAACGCCCCAAAACCTCCACCCACTGGAACAATCCGGACGCTCAAGACCTGGGCGCATAAAGCAAAACCCCGGCGACCAGTGGTCTACCGGGGTTTCAAGCTGTTATTTCGCGATTCACGCTTCAACGCGCTGAACCTTGCCAGCCTTGATGCACTTGACGCAAACGCGAACGCGAACGTTCTCGCCGTCGATGGTGGTGCGAACCGGCTGCAGGTTCGGGCGGAAGGTGCGCTTATTGCGAATATGTGAGTGCGAAACGGTGAAACCGGTCTGCGGTCCCTTGCCGCACACTGCGCAACGAGCTGCCATAATGGACTCCCTATAAATTACTATTGACTTGCAAGTCTGCGCATTCGACACCATGCAACTGAATGCACGGCAGAACACACAACTTCTCAACTATACAACCAGCCCCAGCCAATCGCAAACCAGACCGCAGACATGTGGATAGAAATCGCCTCGGATTCCCCGGAATCATGGTGCTTGTTCAAAATAGCTGAACAACAACCGCACATCAGTCGCAATGTTCATACATTGTTCATGCGTAACGGCAGAGCGCTCCCCTTACGCCCATTTAAGATGAACTGTAGTGTATACAATAGTGAATTGACGGTTTATTCGAAAGAGTCAACAATCATGTCTGAACGCGCAACCGCGCCCATAACTGCGCCCGCCGCAACTTCCGCGCCCACAACGTCTGCAACATCTGCAACATCTGCAGAAAATCTGCCAGAACCCAACGAAAAACTCACCACACGCGAAAAAAAGTGGATCGTCTACGATGTCGGCAATTCCGCATTCGTAATGCTATCGACCGCCGTCGTGCCAATCTACGCGAACTCGCTGCTGCAGTCCGCCGGCCAATCGAATATCGTGTCGACATGGGGGTACGCGCAGACCATCGCATCGCTGATCATCGCGGTGATGATGCCTGTGCTCGGATCCATGGCCGACGTGCAGGGCATGAAGGTAAAGTTCTTCACCGGATTCTTCCTGACGGGCGTGGTCGCCTGCTGTGCGATGGCGCTGCCGCTCAGCTGGCTCGTTTTCTTGGTGGTGTGCATTCTCGCCACGGTCGGACTGAACGGTTCGCTCACGTTCTACGATTCCATGCTGGTCGACATCACGTCGAATGAGCGTATGGACCGCGTGTCCTCGCATGGTTTCGCATGGGGCTATATTGGCTCCACGATTCCGTTCATTGCCTGCATCGCGCTGATTTTCGGCGGTCCGTCGTTGTTCGGATGGTCCACGGTGGCATGCACGCGCGCTTCGTTCGTAATCACCGCATTGTGGTGGGTTGCGTTCACCATTCCGCTGCTCACCAGCTATAAGCAGGTGCATTACCGCGCTACCGCGAACCAGGCCGGCAAGGCGATTCGCGGCACATTCCACGAACTTCGCACCACGTTCCGCGCGATCCGTCGCAACAAGCCGCTGTGGATGTTCATGATCGCGTTCTTCTTCTATATCGACGCGGTGAACACGGTGATTTCCATGAGCACCTCATACGGTACGCAGTTGGGCATCGACTCCACGCATCTGGTAATGGCACTGCTGGTCACGCAGTTCGTGGCATTCCCGAGCGCGATCGCGTACGGTAAGCTGGCTGGGCGTTTTGGCGCAAAAACCATGATCACCACCGCCGTGATCGCTTATATCTGCATTGTGCTGTTTGCCGCGTTCTTCTTGCGTTCCGCTACGGAATTCTGGATTCTTGCGATTCTTGTCGGCTTGTTCCAAGGTGGCATCCAGGCGTTGTCTCGCTCGTATTATGGCAAGATCATTCCAAAGAATCGTGCCAACGAATATTACGGTTTCTACGATATTTTCGGCAAGACCGCCTCGATCATCGGCACCTTCCTGGTGGCCACCACCACGTCCCTGACCGGCAACGCTTCGTTCGGCGTGCTGTCCATCGCCGTCCTGCTCGTTGTGGCGCTCGTTTTCCTGCTCCTGCAAAAGGACCCGACGCGGGAGTGATTTGCCGGCCCTCGGCAACTCTGCGCCGCGGGCGACATCTCGCAACCCCTGCAACGGGCCCTAATAGCAATGGACCATCGCCACTTGATCACTTACGCTCGCGATAATCCTTGATCAGCTGAATGGCGACGGCCGCAACGCCGCACAGCACACCGCCAATCGGCCACGGCAGCCAGAACATCGCCCCGTCCGCGGCGCTCGACCCGACGGCCGACCAATCGCCGCGCAATGCCGCAGGGTTCAAAAACAGCAGGCACAAGCCAGTCGCCGTGGCTATCAGCATAATGATGCCGCACACCGCGCCGGTCAGTCTGGCATAGAAATCCTGTTCGCCCGCATGCTCCTTGCGGTCGTCCTCGGCCGCTTTGTTGTATGCGTTGATATTGAGCAGACTGTATCTCATGCCGCAGTAGACAAACCCGAAAACACCGGGCGCACAGAGCAGCAGAAAAATTGCGTTGGGCCAGCCATCGGAGACGCCGAGCATGTCATCGGCATACACCGTCACCGCAATGCCAATCAGAATAGCCGAGATGCCACCGACGATGCCGATTACCAGCAGCCGCAATTCTCGGCTGCGGTCCTCCCCGGTGTAGAAATCTTCTACGTATGGGTGACGCCGTTTGAAGTCAATACGCGACAGACCTCCTGGAATCAGCATCGCCAGCCCCGCAATCACACCCACACAGACGCACAGAAACGTCAGAAAATCGTTGAGCGGCGTCGCTCCGAGAATGGAATTGCTGGAATCGAACAGGTTGCCGATGCCAACCCCGGCGACAATCGCAGCAACACCGCCGGCAATCAGCAGCGCGAATCGGCGGCGATGTTCATCGTAGCCAGTGATATCCTGCGCAAGCTCCGCGATAGGAGCGATTATGCCCGCCGTTTTGGAAGAAGCGGCTAAAGGCGATGCCGTCTCAGCCGAGGAGTCAACATTCGACGAACCGGCCGCAGAAGCCGACGCGGCAGGCCGACTCACATCGCCAAGTACCAGATCATCAAGCGTGCAGCCGAACAGGTCGCAGATCATAAGCAGCTTGTCCATCTCGGGATAGGCCTTTTCGGATTCCCATTTCGAAATGGCCTGACGCGAGACGCCAAGCAACATGGCCAATCGTTCCTGGGTCAGGTTGCGTTGCGCACGTAGGTACTGCAGGTTAGCGCGAAAACTCATTGGAATGTCCCTTCATACGTAATCTTTATCATGTCATGTTCGGCCGATGGGCTCACTATGGCATGCCGTCCATGTCACCCGCCACCATCTTTGGGTTGCAATCGCCGGTTATTCGAACGCAACCACAAGTTGCATCGGCGGAATTCCGCCATTCCGTTGACCTGAGCAGCTTTAACATCGCACTCCACGAGACCGAAGCTTTTCCAGCCATGCGAGGGCAGCTTGTCTCACCTGCCACCACGAATCCGCTTCGACCCACGTACACATCTGTGTACAGCAGCGCTCGCAATCGGTTACCTACGACCCATATGATTTGCTGAGCGACCGCAAAACACGCAATAGCCGAGACAACACCGTCAGCGTTAAAGCTTAAGGCGACTACTTGCCCAATAGTCCGGAAATCTGGCTGATGATGTCAGCGGGCAGTCCTGCTTGTTCGGCAATGGATCCGAGGTCCAGATTGGCACCCTGCTCCTGAATTGCGCCAGCGACCTGACTGATCTGGTCGGCGGAGATGTTTTCCTCCGCCAGCGCCTGCAGCTCGTCAAGTCGGTCGGCGTTCAAATGGTCGCCAACGACCTGTTGATTTCACCCAACTGATCGGCATTGAAATGCTCACCGATTACCGCCGGCAAATCACCAATCGAACCGAGATTGAAATCCCCGCCAAGCACATTGCCTAGATTGTCTGCGGCAAAATTTTTCAGGCTATCGAACAGTCCCACATGTGCCGCTGGTACTGCTTGTTCAGCAACTGCTGCAGAGCATCGCACAGACCCTGCATCAATCGCCGCTCTTCGGCAGACAATCCCGCGTGAAACCAATCTCTGCCTTTGCGCTCATCAGCTGGGGAGCTCACGGTCACACTCATGCGTCGCAGACCACGAGCCTCACGCGCCTCCTCATTCCACATCTGTGTTAACAACATGTGTTAATCGCATGCATCGCCACCATGATTCCCCAATGATTTCAAGGGTTCCCCGGTCTCACTATTGTTTCTTCCCTAAAACCGCTTCGATTATCGGCACCTTCCTTGTTGCGACCACCACTTCGCTGACCGGCAACGCCTCTGTAGGCGTGCTTTCAATCGCAATCCTGCTGATCGTTGCCCTCATCTTCCTCCTGGTGCAAAAAGACCCCACCCGCAAGTAGTTTCGCCGTTTAACTTCTGTCTGTTTTTCGGCAACCAGCTGCCTTCATGTCGTATTTCCGATGTCGCCTCACGTCTGAAAAGTCATGCATGGCAAGAGTCGATCGCATAGTAATCGCAATTGCAATCTTCTTCAGGGTCTACGGAGAAAAGCAATGCTGATTCGAAAATCAGAAAAAGTTGAGGGCACGTGCCACTTCGTCGACGATGTCAAGCATGGCGCTGCGCGCACGTTCAGGCTCTCCCTTGGCGATTGCGTCGGCTACGGCATCATGTGCGTCGAGCGCGTCAGGCTTCGGCTTCATCGGGTATTTGCCGAGTTCCACGCGTCCGCGCAGCACGGTGGCGATGGTGTCGGAAAGCGCGGCGAACAGCTCATTGCCGCTTTCATGCAGGATCAACGTATGGAATTCCACGTCGAGATCATGGAATTGCGCAAGTCCGGCTTCGCCTTCCTTGTTGGATTCGGCGGTCTGCCGCATTTTCGCCGCATACACGGGGAATTTCGCCTTGACGTCGATGGGGGCAAGACGTGCGGCGGAAGCCGCTGCAGCCGGTTCGACCGCTAGCCGCAGTTCGGTGAGGGATGACAGCTGCTGCTCGCGTTGCGTGGAGTGGAGACGCCATTCGATCACCTGATGGTTGAGCGCCTGCCATTCGCCGAATGGGCGTGCGACAAGTCCGATGCGACGTTTGACAAGTACCGCGTTCATGGATTCAAGTGTTTTCGCGACTTCTCGCGCCACGGTTCTGGAAATACCGAAACGACTTTGCAGGTCTTCCAACGTAAGGCTTTCGCCAGCCTTCCACACGCCGTCGAGCATTTCGATGGCAAGCGTTCGGCTCACCGAATCCTGCATCAGTTCACCGCCGGCATTTTCTGCGATTACCGTGTCTTCAGCCATCGACCGTTCCTCCCTCGCTCACTCCATAACATGCCTGCTTTGTTTCACGGTATGTTTCACATATTCTGCGACATGCACGGCAATCACAAATCGCAGATGATCGCATATCTACGATTGCGTGATTTACCGCTATTTTGCACTATCTCCAGCATAGCAAGTCACACGATTTTTCCAATTCGTAGTACTTTTTATTTGACTGATACTACTTTTATGGTTTATAGTAGTCTTATTCCTGGTGCGAAGCGGCACAGGATCGTCAACAGCAAGGAGAGCAACATGAGCATTCACGTAGTGGTGATGGGCGTTGCAGGATGTGGCAAATCCACCGTCGCAGAAGCTATCCACGAACGACTCGGATACGTGTACGCGGAAGGCGACGACTTCCACCCGCAAGCGAATATCGACAAAATGTCAGCCGGCATTCCACTCACCGATGAGGACCGCTGGCCATGGCTGAACGTCATCAACTCCTGGATGGTGGCACGCGAGGCGCTCGATGAAAACACTGTGGTGTCCAGCTCCGCGTTGAAGCGCAGCTACCGCGAGGTGCTCGCCAAAGACGTGCCCACATTCTTCATTCATCTCAACGGCAGCCACGAGCTCATTCAGCAGAGGCTCAGCGAACGCAAGGGACATTTCATGCCACCCGCGCTACTGCCAAGCCAGTTCGCCATTCTTGAGCCGCTCGCCTCCGAAGAGAACGGCGTGGAAATTTCCATCGAAGGCAGCGTCGACGAAATGGTCGACCGTGCCATCGAAGCGCTGAACGCCTATGCGGCAACCGTGGCCGCAACCGCGGCAGCCCAAACCGCAACCCAGGCCTCCTAATCCACCATCCACCGGTCCAAATGTGTCCGATTCTCCAGAATTGGACAACTACACACCCAAAACTGGTACATGTTTGTCCGATTCTGCAGAAACGGACAAACAGAACCCAAAAACAGCAGCACAACTGTCCGATTCTGCAGAATCGGACAAATCCGGCACACCAAACCCATGAATCGAGGAGGATTCATGAACCTCATTGCAGCGGCGATCATCGGCATCGCCATCATCGTTCTACTTATCGCGGTATGCAAAGTGCATCCGTTCCTTTCCCTGCTTGCCGGCTCGTTCGCGATGGCCGTGTGCGCGGGAGTGGAGTACGGCAAGGCGTTCGACAGCTTCACCTCTGGCGTCGGTTCCACGATTTCCAACGTCGGCCTGCTCATCGCATTCGGCTCGATCATCGGCACAATCCTGTTCAAGTCGGGCGGTGCCGACACCATCGTCGACACCATCATGGCCAAAACGCCGTTGCAACGTCTGCCGTGGGCCATGGCCCTGATCGCGTTCATCGTCGGCATTCCCATGTTCTTCGAAGTCGGCGTGGTCATTCTCATTCCGGTGGTGCTCTTTGCCGCTCGCCGCGCCAAAGCTCCGGTGATCCTGCTGGGCATTCCAGCCCTCGCAGGCCTTTCCACCCTGCACGCGTTCGTGCCGCCGCACCCCGGCCCGCTCACCGCCATCGGCGCTCTGAATGCGAACCTCGGCATCACCCTGGCGCTCGGCCTGCTCGTAGCCGTTCCAACCGTGATCATCTCCGGCCCGCTCTTCGGCAAACTCGCCGCCAAGTGGGTGCCGATCGCCGCCCCCGAAAACAAGGCTGAGGCCGAAGCTCCGAAATCCGCGGAAAACCGCCCATCCTTCGCTTCCGCAATCGCCGTCATCCTGCTGCCGGCCGTACTCATGCTCGCCTCTTCCATAGTGGATCTGACCGGTCAGAGCGAAACCGCGTGGGGTCGTGCACTCGCTTTCATCGGCACTCCGTTGACCGCGCTGCTCATCACCACGATTTTCGCGATGGTCGTGCTCGGTTACATGCAGAAATTCACCCGCGACGCGGTCAACGGCATGGTCGGCCAATCCTTCAGCTCGGTCGCCGGCATTATTCTGATCGTCGCCGCCGGCGGCGGCTTCAAGCAGACGCTCGTCGATTCCGGCATTGGCGACGTGATCGCTAATTCGATCACCGAATCCGCCATGAATCCGCTGATCGCAGGCTGGCTGGTCGCCGTGCTCATCCGTCTCGCCACCGGCTCCGCAACCGTGGCCACCGTCACCGCATCCGGCATCATGGTGCCGCTCGCCACCGGCATGAGCCCAACGCATCTGGCTCTGCTGGTGCTCGCCATCGGCGCAGGATCCGTGTTCTTCTCGCACCTGAATGATGCAGGATTCTGGCTGGTCAAGGAATACTTCGGTATGTCGGTCGGTCAGACATTGAAGACCTGGTCGCTGATGGAAACGATTCTGTCGGTCACCGGCTTGGGTTGCGTCATGCTGCTTTCGCTGGTGCTTTGACGCACGACATTTCGCACACAAATTGCGATTGCGATTCGCGTGCATCATATCTGAAAAACATATCTGAAATACAAAAAACTTGCCGTCCATTCGTTTTTAAGCATCTTCTTTTCTGCGTTGCGGAAGATGCAGAAAATGGATGGGCGGCACCAATCCCAATTCGAATCCAATTTAAATCCCAATTTAAATCCACATCAAAAACCGTAGAAAGAAGAACATCATGCAGCTGGCAATGATCGGCTTGGGCCGAATGGGCGGAAATATGGCAAAGCGCATCGCTGCGGCCGGACACGAAGTAGTCGGATACGACCGCTCCCCCGAATCGGACCGCACTGTGGCAAGCCTTGAGGAAATGGTGGCCGCGCTCGCCGCGCCGCGCATCGTATGGGTAATGGTGCCCGCAGGCGAGGCGACCGACAGCACTATCAACGAACTGGCGGAACTGTTGGAACCTGGCGACATGATTATCGATGGTGGCAATTCCCGCTACACCGATGACGCTCGCCACGCGGCTGAACTTGAGCCGAAGGGCATTCACTTCATGGATTGCGGTGTTTCCGGCGGCGTATGGGGCATCGACCGTGGGTATGCGCTTATGGTGGGCGGCAGCGAAGAGGATTTCGAACGCGCCCGACCGATTTTCGAAGCGCTCAAGCCTGAGGGCGATTCCGGACTGGCGCTCGCAGGCCCGGTCGGCGGCGGCCATTTCGCCAAAATGGTGCACAACGGCATTGAATACGGCATGATGCAGGCGTTCGGCGAAGGCTTCGCCACTATGGTGAAGTCCGACCTCATCAAGGATCCCGCTGCCGTGATGACTTCATGGCGAGACGGTTCCGTGGTACAGTCCTGGCTGCTGGATCTGCTGGCGATCGCATTCAAGTCCGATCCGACGCTGGAATCCATGCCGCCGGTGGCCAACGAGTCCGGCGAGGCGAAGTGGATGATCGAGGCGGCGCTCGAACTGGGCGTGCCGACCCCCGCCACCGCGGCCGCACTTTACGCGCGGCAGACTTCCCGCGGCGGCGCGGATGACATTCTGCGCGTTGTTTCCACCATGCGCGCCCAGTTCGGCGGCCACGTCACCAAGATCGACGAAGTCGCCACCCACTGAGAGTGCTTTGAATGTCCGATTCTGCAGAAACGGACATATTCAGCCCAAAAACAACCCCATAGTTGTCCGATTCTGCAGAAACGGACAAACAGAATCCAAAAACAGCAGCCCAACTGTCCGATTCACCAGAATCGGACATCCAAACACCCAAAACCAGCCCATGAGTGTCCGATTCTGCAGAAACGGACACTCCACACAGCTTAAGAACGCCTATTTCGCTTATACATGGCAGACGCTCTCGGCGAAACAGCACTTCGAGGGTACGATTTGGAGGTTTTAGCCAACCGAACTGCCATATATAAGCGAGATAGCTCCGAACAGGGGCGTGTATCTGCCATATATAAGGCAGACACACGCCCCTTAGCATATTTGTGTCCGGATTGCTCCAGTCAGAGGTTCCAGTCAGGAACTCAGCGGCCGTAGACTTCGTGCACAAACTTTTCGAGCGCGGCGATGGAACGTTCCACCTTCTCCGTGTCGATGCAGTACGCCATGCGGAAATAGCCGGGCACGCCAAAGCTGTCGGACGGAACGAGAATCAGGTCGTAGTCCTTGGCTTTCATGCAGAACGCGTTCGCATCCTCCTCAAGCGCCTTCGGGAAAATGTAGAACGTACCGCCCGGTCGTACTACGTCGAATCCGAGGCGTACCAGCGCGTCGTACAAGAGGTTCATGTTCTTTTCGTACACGGAAAGGTCGCTGGTCTCATCCACCACCTTGGCCACGGCCAGCTGCACGCTGGATCCTGGGCAGTTGTGTCCGGTTCCGCGGCTGACTTGGCCGCACATGGGCACGATCAGTTCGGCGTCGGTGGCACGCGGGTTCACCGCCACATAGCCGATGCGCTCACCCGGCAGCGACAGCGACTTGGAGTACGAGTAGCACGAGAGCGTGTTGTCGTAGAACTTGCTCGGATACGGCTGCACGCCCCCGTCGAATACGATTTCGCGGTACGGTTCGTCGGAGATCAGGAAGATGTCATGCCCGTATTCAATCTGCTTGGCCCGCAGTATTTCAGCCAGTCGAGTCAGCGTTTCGGCTGAGTAGACGGCTCCGGAAGGATTGTTCGGCGTGTTGATGAGCACCGCTGCGGTTTCCGGGTTCAACGCCTGTTCGAATGCGTCGAAATTGATCTGGAAGTTTTCGGTGTCGGCCGGCACTACGGTCAGGTGCGCGCCGGTTCCGTTGACGTATGGCTGGTATTCCGGAAAGTAGGGGGCAAACGTGATAACTTCGTCTCCCGGTTTGGTCACCACGCGCAGCGCGTGGGCCAGTGCTCCGGCTGCTCCCGTGGTCGGGAAGATGTAGTCGGCCGTGTAGTCCATGTCGAAGCGGCGGTTGAGGCTTTCCGCAATGGCCGTGCGCACTGAGGTAATACCCAGCGACGGCGAGTATCCGTGCAGTACGACCGGTTCCGCATCCCTATACAGGGCGATCATTTCGTCGGTGAAGCTTTGCGGGCAGGGCACGCTTGGATTGCCCAGCGAATAGTCGAACACATTCTCGTAGCCGATTTCGGCGCCACGCGCGGTCGCGTATTCACTCAGCTCGCGGATCACGGACTTTCCGCCAAGCATGGCCTTGTAGGCTTCGTTGATCATGAACAACCTCCCTGTCGTACTGTCGTACTGTCGTACTTCTGACGCATGTATCATGCACGCCCGCGCCCGGCTCAATTCAGTCAGTCAATCGCGAATTCACCTCATGGCGGCGAACGTGCAACACTTTCGTTTCTACCACTGCTTTGTCACAATCGCGGGCAGGGTGTCATGTAACGGTATTATTCGACAGTCCTTTTAGCTTCCTCGACTTCCCCGGCTTCCCTCAGTCGATTGCGCTGCGCGGCCTCCATGCCGGGCACGAAACCGTTGCTGAAGATTCTGCGCCAATATTCAAGCATGTCCGCTTTTGACATCGACATGAACATGCCCGCCGCAAGCACGGCGACGTCCTCGTTGAATACGGTGTCGAGTGGCAGTTTCTCATGCAACTTCGGCCAGCGCTGCAACACCGCCAACATACCTCCGACAGTGAAGTCGAGCATAAGATCGGTTTTCAGATCGAGATGGTCCACATCCAGTCCAAGCACGGAAATCATGGTCAAACGCCCGAATTCTTTCAGCGACGAAACGAGTTCCGGTGAGCTGTGCGGACCGGCAAGCAATGCCAATCGGTCGAGACGCTGGCGCTGTTCGGGGTCACGCATCAGCGCGGTGACGTGCTTGCGCCATTCGGTGTCAGGATCGAAATCTCGCCCTGGCACACCCGGCATTGGCGTGTTTTCGACGGCGTGCAGAATGGCGGAATCGGCCAGTTCCGGTAATCCGGAGAAATGGTAGTAGAAGGAATTGCGATTCACGTCCGCCGTGCGCACGATGTCGGTGACAGTGATTTTGTTGTACTCGCGTTCCGAAAGCAGCTCCCAGAAAGCGTTTTCAAGACGATCTTTCGCTGGCAGGATTTCCGAATCCCTACGTGGTCGTGGCATCAGTACCCCCTGATAATTAGTCACGTTGCCTCATAACCACGTTTTATTGTACAAGTTGTCTAGACCATTTTTCACCGAATGTCGCATACGAATTTACAAATACAACACAGCCGGCAGTACCATACTTACGTCGCGCACGTCACGCACGTCGCATACGCACGCCACCCACGGCACTCGCCCGCGCCCTACTTGCGTTGCACCTTCGGGTTGCGCGCGAGCGCCGCCTGCAACAGAATCACCAGCGCCTGATTGATGTTGCGTCGATCCTCACCGCTCAAGCCAACATATGTGCCGAGCATTTCGGGAATCACCTTCGGCCCGGCCGCCACAATCGCGGAAATACTGCCCGCCCCGGAAGCCTCGAGCACGGAGAACAGCGCGTCGACCGCATGCTCTCGCTGTTCTTTGGAAAGTCCCGCAAGCCAGCCGTTCAGTGACTTGTTGAACACCACGGAACTGTTGGCCACGTCTTCGGCCTTGGCGAATTCACCCCCGTGCATCTGCCACGAGAAGGCGAAATGCTGCATGATGCCATCCACGTCGGATTTCACCACCACACAACGTTCGGGGGTTTCCAGCACCATGCCCACCACCGAGGAGTCCGGCACGATTTTCACAATGCGATCGCTCACGCTCGCATATTCGAAGCTTTTCACCACTTCCTCGGGGAAACCCGGCCCGTCGAGCGAGTAGATGCGTTCAATTCGACCCTTGATCTCGTCTTCGGCGTTCATGGCCGCATATACGGCCAGATTACCGCCCTTGGAGTGTCCGGTCAGCAGTATCGGCCCATCCCACAGCGAGGCGACTTTTTTCAGGTATTCAGCTGCGGAAACCTGTGCTGGAACCGGGTATTGGAAGGCCATGTTGAAGTCTTCCTTCCATCCGACCAGCGAATCATCGGTGCCTCGAAACGCCACAACCAGCGTTCCCGACGGCAGCCGGAAAGTCACCGCCGCGAACTGCGTTTGCGCACCACCATCGAACTGCTCGCAGTACGCACTCATCTCAACGTCGGAAAACCGCGGATTCGCCGCCACAGCATGGTAGAAGTCGTGCGTCACCTGCGGATCGACCAATCCTACGTTCTCCACATCATGGTCGGCCACGGGCTTGTCGTGGTTCAGCTCGTCATCGGCACGCGCAATCGTCACACCTCCAAACGGGGGCTTGTGCAGCATACGTAACGATGCGATCGGACGCCGAATATCGAATTGCTTCGCACGCGCCTGCAACGTACCGTATTTCGCTACCAAATCGTCCAATAGCAGCACGCATTCCGGTACTTCGTCGTACGAAAGCTGCGCCAACACCAATGCGTCGGCCTCGCGGAATGGCAATGCTTCGAAACTGCGCGTTTCCGTGCGCGCGTAGTCCACAATGTTGCCCATCACGCATCCATCTCCTTGTCGTTGCGCAGTTCACCGTCGGTTCGCAGTTCACCGTCGGTTCGCAGTTCACCGACAGCGACTTTCGCCGCGCTGACCGGAATCGCCTTGAGCACATCTTTGATGAGTTCACGCGTTTCAACGTCGGTACCCCTGGCGGCCGCCACGATTTTCGGCAGCGAATCCGTCCAATTCGCCACCAAATCAGCGATATTACCGTACCCTGCTGCTGCGAAGATGTCGTATATCTGGTTGATGGCCCGTTCACGCTGTTCCTGGCTTACGCGGTCGAACCATCCGTCGATGGTTTTGCCGATGAGTTGCGCGCCGCCTGTCAGCTCGTTTGCCCGCTCGAATTCGCCGGATTGCGCCACCTGCCAGCTTGATCCCATATGTTGCAGAATGCTTATGGCGTCGGCTTTGACAAAGGTCGGTTTGACTTGTGATTGCAACAGCATGCCGACGATGGAGGATTCCGGCACGGTTTTGTCGATTCGTGCCGCGATTGCCTGATATGCGCGGCTATGCACCATAACTTGAGACATTCCAGGACCATCATGTGAGAAGATGCGGGAGATTCTGCAGTTACGTCCCGGCACGCTTCCGCCGAGCGCCGGCAGCAGTCCGAGCCGTTGCGCGCGCTCGTTGGTCGCTTCAATATCGCTTTGCGCGATTTGCATGGCCGCATATACCGCCATGTTGCCGCCTTTGGAATGCCCGCCGAGCATAATGCCGGGCGATTCCTTCGCCGAAAGGAAACGTTCCGTCCTATCCAAAATTGAGTCCGCATATCGATATGCCGATTCTTGCGACGGCACTGGGTAGCGCACCGCCATATTGAAATCCTCTTTCCAACCGACAAGCGTGCCATCAGTGCCACGGAATGCAACATATAAGCCGAAATCAGCACCCAAATCGAAAGTCATCGCAGCGAATTGCTGCTGCTCGCCCTCATCCAAACGTTCGGCATACTCCCCCACCCGCAACCCGCGGAATCGCGGCGATTCGCAAACCGCACGCAGTATCGAAAGCCGATAATCGTTCATTTCAGAGGAATTCGAAACAAACATCTCATCGTAGCTTTCGGCGCGCAGCAATTCACGGATTGGCACGGTCGCCACCGACTTGGCCTCGCCGAATGCCGGAACCAAACCCAGCAATCGCATGTAGGAAAGCTCGGAAAGCACCAGGGAATCGACATTGCTGAACGCCAATTCGCCGAACCCGCGAAACTCGCGGCGCACATAATCCACAACATTGCCCATGCCTCAACTCTAGCCCGTCCGCAGTTCCGACCACATGTCACCACGCGCATTCCCCCAAATGTTCGCACGCGCTCCCCGCACGCCCACGCTCAAACCGACTCAGCCACACACTGTAGGATATGTGCGAACGCAAGTTGCGAACACACATCGCAGGTGCAGTGAACGCAAGTCGCGCACCAGTAATACTTGCGAATCGAACTTATGAAGGGACGCTCCAGAACACCATGGAACCGATTGAAATCGCTGTGGATTGGCTGAAAGCCAATTCCGGAAAAATCATTCTGCTCATTGTCGTCGCACTGCTTGCGGCCGTTATCGACAAGGCGCTTACCCGAATCGTGAGCAAAGTGCTGGACCGTTCGCAAGTACCGAACGCTTCGATTTTCATCAATATTCTGCGTGCGGTGGTGTGGACGTTGGCTGTGGGCACTGTACTGCAGCCGGTGTTCGGCATTAATCCGACCACGATTTTCACCGCGCTCGGTATTGGCGGCCTTGCGGTGTCGCTCGGCATGAAAGATACGATCGCGAACATCATCGGCGGTTTCGGTCTGATGCTTGGCCGTGTAATCCAGCCGGGCGATCTGGTGAATGTGGCGGGCACCGACGGCGTGGTCGAAGACATCAACTGGCGTCAGACCGTGGTGCGCGAGCGCAATGGCAACGTCAAGATCATTCCGAATTCGATTCTGAACACCACGTCACTGGAAAAACTCAATCCGTCCAATGAGATGCTGGTTCGCGTGCCGTTCACCGCCAAGGCCGGCACCGACATCGACGAGATGACCCGTCAGGTGGTGGAGGCCGTGCAGCGTGACACCGCCGATTTGGCCGATCCGCGCTTCCCTCCGAAAGTGAGGCTGACCGGCTACTCCCCTTACGGCATCAATGCTGAAGTGTGCGCGTTTGCCAAGCCGGGATTGTTACTTTCCGACATGATCAACGTCGTGGCACGTTCCATCGCCAATGCTGATTTTCTTGAGAATCGCGCCATTAACGAGGAATCGTGATCTCCTCGCGAACAGAGAAAATCGCGATTGGCCCATACATAAAAAGTGCCGCATGCAGTATTCTACATGCGGCACTTTTTTATGCTGGAATTATTACATCATTAGATTGATTGCCGTAATAATAACCGTCACTACAATGTAAGTAATTACACCGACGTTCAGCATTGCCGTGCTCGTGCGAACGCCGCGAGGCAGTTCTTCCGGTGCGGTATAGAACACAAAATTCTTACGTTCACGAATAAGTAGCACCACACCCGCAATGATCAGACCGTAATACAGCAGCATATAGATGCCGAATATCATCGTTCCCGTCGCATTCTGGCCCATCCACTGCATCATGGCTGTTCCGTCGCCGTTTTCCGCACTGGTCAGCACGTTCATCAAACTGTCGATGTCAATGTTCGTCACCACCCATGGCGCGACCACGCCGCCCATGAAGTTGACGAACATGTGCATGACCACCGAATAACGCAGTTTGCTGGTACGCACGTACACGTAGCCGAACACAAGACCCAATGCGAATGCGTAGAAGAACTGAAACAGGTTCATGTGCACTAGGCCAAAGAACAGCGCGGAGAACACGATCGCGGTTTTTTCGCCGTATTTGCGCGTGCGGCTGATGAGTTCCTTGCGGAAGATCCATTCTTCGAACAATGGTCCGAGAATCACGAGAAACACCACGTTCCACACGTCGAATTGCATGGCCAGGTCACTTACCGAATTGCTGGCGTTGCCTCCGGAGAGCAGCGACGACAGCATATTGCCGATAAGGCTGCCCGCATACATGAGCGGGAAGCACATGACCAGCAGTTTGAAGAATTGGCTCGGTTTCATGTCGAACTTGCGTGTTGCAATGACCGACGATTTGCCCATGATCAGTACCGCGAGCGGCATGGCCACGAGATACAAAGGGACATCCGATGCCACATATGCCGCCCAATTCGGCAGATTCGTGGTGTGCAGTACCTGATAGAGCACGCTGGAAAGCACCGTTGCAAGCGCATACCAGATCACCACCATCAGGCACATGCTTCCGCCGATGCGGGAGAACACGCTTTTCACGCGCCTGAGCCAAAGTTCATAAGGATTGGCTTGCGGCTGCGGATACTGCGGTTGTTGCGAATATTGCGGATATTGGGGGTACTGCGGAAACGTCATATCTGCCTTTGCGACGACGTGCACGGAAGTGCATATATGAAAATGCTGATACTCAGCACCTTAGTACAGGAATGCTGAATATCAGCTTACAATCTCACGACCGTCGCCATAAGCGTCCGCAACGAAACAGCTCATACGGCGAGCGCGGCGATCGGACGCGGAGCCACCACCACTTCGGATCCAACCGTCAGACCGGCAGGAAGCTCATTGGCCGGCAGCTGCACGGTGACGGGCAGGTGGCCCGCACCTGCGGCAACCGTCAAGTCAACGCGGACGAGCGCGCCGAGGAAGTGCACCATGTCGACGCGACCATGCTCGCCTACCATGTTGCCATCGTTTGCGGCCAGAGTGATCACAAGGTTTTCCGGCCGCACGAGCACGGTGGAGGCGTCGTGCTTGGAGGCTTCAAGCAGAGGCACGCGCTGACCGAACACCACGGCTTCCTCACCATTCGTGATGCCGGGGAGCCGGTTAGTCAGGCCAATGAAAGTGGCTACGTATTCGCTGGCCGGACGGCGGTACAGCGTCTGCGGGTCGGCGATCTGTTCGATACATCCGTGGTTCATCACGCCGATGCGGTCGGCAACGGCGAGCGCTTCTTCCTGATCGTGGGTCACGAACACGGTGGTGGTGCCGGCTTCGAGCTGGATGCGGCGGATTTCGTCGCGCAGCTGCACACGAACTTTGGCGTCAAGTGCGGAAAGCGGCTCGTCGAGCAGGAGTACGCGGGGGTTCACGGCCAGTGCGCGGGCGAGCGCCACACGCTGCTGCTGACCGCCAGACATCTGCTGCGTGTATTTGCCGGCCTGATCGGCAAGGCCTACAAGTTCCAGCTTCTCCATGGCCTGCTTACGTCGTTCCGTCTTGCCCATGCCGCGGATCTCCAAGCCGAATTCCACGTTCTGCAGAGCGGTCATGTGCGGGAACAGCGAGTACGCCTGGAACACCATGGCCATGTTTCGCTTGTTGACGGGCACGCCGGTCACATCTTGCCCGCCGACGAGAATCCGGCCGGCCTGAATGTCTTCCAAGCCTGCGAGGGAGCGCAGCGCGGTGGATTTGCCGCAGCCGGAGCCGCCGAGCAGCACGACCATTTCACCAGGATTGATTTCTAGGTTGAAGTTGTCGAGCGCCTTGTTGGTGGCTCCTGGGTAGATTTTGTCTACATTAAGCATTTGCACGCCGCCGCCGCGTTCCGCGGAGTCATTGAGGACTTCGCGTGCGGCTCGGGTTACGGTTTCGGCACTCAGATCGGTGTCTACGAACGCTTCCGAAGTGCGTGCGATGGTTGCTTTCTGATCAGCGAGAGTCATGATTCGTTGCTTTCTTTGGATTTACGCAGTGCGTCGGAAATAAGATCGAGGGCTACCAGCAGGATCACGCCGAACAGTAGTGCCAGCAGCGACATGGCGGTGGAGATTTGGGAGTTGGATTGACCAAGCTGGTAGAGCGCCACCTGCAGGTTCATGCGTCCAAGCAGCGATGCGACGGTGTATTCGCCCAGCACCACGGCGATGGAGATGAACGATGCGGAGAGGATCGACTGCCACAGGTTGGGAATGAGCACGCGGAAGAACACACGCGGCCAGGAGGCTCCGAGCGAGCGGGATGCCTCGCACAGCGTTTTCACGTCAATGGAGTTGAGGCCCACGGCGAGCGCGCGGAATGCAAATGGCATCACCAGAATAACGTAAGCGAAGCACAGCCAGATCGGGTTGGTGCTGAGCACGTCGGCGCTGAGCCAACGGTAGATCGGCCCCAGGCCGACTACGAGAACGATGGCGGGGATGGTCAGCGGCAGGGTGGCCACCCATTCGATGGCGCGTTCCAACTGCTTGGAGCGAATGTGCACGATCACCATAGTGGGTACCATGAGCAGCAGCATGATGACCACGGTCACCACACACAATCCCATGGACGATCCAAGGCCGCTCCACAATGTGGACAAGTCAGCACCAAGCGCACTGCCATCGCCGGTGAAAATCGCAATCCACGGATCCAAACTCCACTTGCCGGAAAGCGGGTGTCGAATGGTGAACACAAACATAGACACCAGTGGCACGAACAGAAACAGCAGCGTGAACGTGAGAATGATCGCCTTGATCACGCGCTGCTTGCGCACGCGGGCGGCACGCAGCTGCGGGGGCATTGTTTTAGTATGATTCACTGCCATTGTCCGGTCCTCTTTTCTACAACGTGGCTCAGCATCATCACCAGAGCGACCACGATGATCATCGCGAAGGCGAGAACTTGCGCGAATCCCTGCTGATTCGGATCCATTTCGTTGCGCATGGCGCCCTGAATCATAAGCGGCACCAGAATCGAACGCTGTGAGAACAATGCGGCGGCTGTCGCATATGCGGAGAACGCGCTGGCGAACAGCAGCAGCAATGCGGAAATGAAACGCGGAACCAGTATCGGCCCCGCAACGCGCGTCCAATACTGGAAGGTGTTGCCGCCGAGCGACTCGCAAGCCTCACGCCACTGCGGACGAATCGAATCGACCGCAGGCAGGAAGATGATGATCATCAGCGGAATCTGGAAGTAGCAGTAGACCGTGATTAGGCCAGGCAGGGAGCTCAACCAGTTCGGGTTGACGGTCAGTCCGGTCAGCTGGCGGATCAGCATGGTGCCGACACCGTTGATGCCGATGGTGGCGATGAAGGCGAAAGCGAGCATCACGCCGCCGAACTGTGCAAGCACCGACGAAATGGCACTGATCATGCGGCGCAGCAGTCCATTCGGTTTGCTGCCAATCACCAGCGCATACGAGGCGACCGCACCCACGACCGCGCCGATGAGTGCGGAGATCACGGAAACGAGAATGGAGGTGGCGAACGCGGCGATGGTGTTCGCTTCGAAGAGTTTACTGAAGTTATTGAGGGTAAATCCGCCATCGACGTTCTGGAATGCGCCGACAATCACGATAACGGTAGGCGCAAGCAGGAAGCAGGCGGTGTAGGCGAAGAACGGGATGGTCACGACGAATGTACCGATTTCGCGGCGATGCGTAGCGAAATCGGAGGTTGCGGAGGGGCCGTTTTCTCGCGTCCCTCGGGCTTCGCGTGCGTTACGCCCGCCGATAACTCCCGCTTTGGGGGTGATTGCTGCAGTCATGGTTGCATGCATGCTTTCATACGATTGATATGCGATGAGATTGCATAGGATTGTGGGATTGCGCTATTGCGCTGGAGACATGCTTCAAGGCCGGCTGTTGCGGCAGAAGACGTCGGGGAACTTGCTTCAGCCCGTCGTATCCGCCGGTCTACCGGCCTTGGATTACATTGTTTCCGATTGCGTTCCAACGCTCGTTTGCATTGCTTACGAGCGGTTGCCAATCAGTTGCCGATGGTCTTGTCCCAGTTGTTCTGGAGCCATTCGGTGATGCGAGTGGAATCGTCGTTGGTATAGGTCACCGGATCGCCTTCGATGGTGATGGCGGTCTTCAGGGTGTTCTGGTCAACCGTGCCGTCTTCCTTCATGGAGTCGAGGAGCACCGGGTTGGCGCCACCCTTGAACCATTCGTTCTGAGCGTCGGCGGTGTACAGGTATTCCTCCCACAGGCGTGCTGCGGCCGGGTGCGGAGCGTCCACGTTGATGGCCTGGTTGTAGTAACTGACCACCTGGGCGTTCTTGAAGGTCTTGAACTTCCAGTTCACACCCTTCTCCTTGAGGCTCTTCTGGTAGGAGGCCTGGTTGTAGCTCCAGTCCATCACCACGCCGGTCTGGCCGGAGTCGATGGTTCCGTCGGTCACGTCAACGGTGGTGAGGTTGCCAGCGTCCTTGAGCTTCTTGAAGTAGTCGAGGCCCGGCTGCAGGTCGTTGATGTCACCACCTGCAAGCTGGTTGATCATGAGGTAGCCGTTGAATGCGGCGCCAGCTTCGGCAGGCTTGCCGTTCAGCGCCACGGTGCCGGCGAACTTCGGATCCATCAGATCGTCGAGGTTGTTGATGTCGCCGTACTTGTCGGCGTTCCAACCGATCGACATGATGCCGGTGTAGTCGGCGTAATACTTGCCGTCGGCATTCTTCACGGAATCCGGAATCTTATCCCAAGCCTGCACCTTGTAGGAGGCGAAGTTGTCGGTGCTGGTGGAGGCCACGGCCAAGCCGAGGTCGAACACGTCGGGAGCAGCGTCGGTGCCCTTGTTGGTCTTGGCTGCGTCCACTTCTTCCTTGGAGGAGGCGTTCGGGTTCAGCTCGTTGATCTTAATGTTCGGATACTTCTTCTTGAAGCCGTTGATAACCTCACCATAGTTGGACCAGTTGTGAGGAAGTGCGATGACGTTGAGCTGGCCTTCCTTTTCGGCGGCGGCAACCAGATCGTCCATCGTACCGAAATCAGCCAAGGAAGTAGCCTTTGCAGACTTTTCATCAACCTTCACAGCCTTGCCGGAAGTGGAATCAGCGGAGGAATCCGTGCTGCCCGATCCGCAGGCGGCCATGGAGAAAGCCAGAACGGCCGCAAGGGAGCCGGCGGCCAGTTTGCGCAGAGAAATCATGGACATCAATATCTTTCTTATGCCTTGTTCATAACAACAAGAAAGAAGATAAGCCCTCAAATCAACGTAATACTGACCTTACAGTAAATATGCAGTTTATTTTGAATCGGAAAAACTAAATTTTCCTAAACTGCAGGTAAATTGGCGAAATATGTCAACTGGCACCAACGCAGTGTCAGCATTGATGCCAGTCTCATGCAAATCGAATCAGCCTAAAGCGGGCCAATATAAATCAAGCCACCACACAATCGAAATCAGCGCAGCACGCCTTCGATCAGCATGGTGATCAGGTCGGTGTAGTTCACGCCGGTCGCCTCCCATGCCTTGGGATACATGGAAATCGGGGTGAAGCCCGGCATGGTGTTGATTTCGTTGACCATCACTTCGCCGTCGGCCGTCACGAAGGTATCGACGCGGCTCAGGCCGGTGCCGTCGACCGCGATGAACGCTTTTTTGGCGGTTTCGCGCACACGGTTCAGGGTTTCTTCCGGCAGACTTGCGGGCACTTCCACATGGCTTGCGTCGGAGTTCATGTACTTGCTGTCGAAATCATAGAACTGGTCGTCGCCCTCGGCACGCTTGTCAAGCACGATTTCGCCCGGCCAGCTGGCCTGCGGAGCCTCGCCGGCCTTCGGGCAGAGCACGGCGCATTCGATTTCGCGTGCGTCGATTCCCTGTTCCACGAGCACACGCCAATCATGGTGGGATGCTTCGAACACGGCGGCGGCAAGCTCGGCCGCATCGCCCTCATGTTCGACCTTGGTCACACCGAAGCTGGAACCGGCGCGGGACGGCTTCACGAACAGCGGGTACTGCAATCCGGCCTGTTGCACCGCGGCAAGCATCTCGTCCGCGTCTGCGGCGAATTCGGAAGCGGCATCATAATCGCGCGCATCCAACGTGATCCCGGGAGCCACGGAAATACCGGCCGCAGCCAGCAAAACCTTCGTATAATGCTTGTCCATGCACGCGGCGGAAGCGAGCACACCGCAGCCAACGTACGGCACGTTCATCATTTCGAACAGGCCCTGAATCGTGCCATCCTCACCGTACGGACCATGCAATACCGGAAGCACGGCGTCCACGTGGCCAAGCGAAGTCAGCGTGCCGTCATCTTCACGAGCGAAGAAACCATCCTGACCGAGTGCCACATCCAGCACCACATCTTTGGAGGAATCCGTCTTCTCCACCGTCGGCATACCTTCGCTCATGTTCCACTTGCGCGGATCCTCGCCGTCTACGATCCACTCGCCGTTCTTGGTAATTCCCACCTCAATGGCTTCGAACTTGTCAGTATCCAACGCGCGCAACACGCCCGCCGCAGAGATGCAGGAAATCGAATGCTCGTCGGCTTTGCCGCCATACATCACCACAATGCGCTGTTTTGCCATCTTTGTCTTATGCTCCATAAATTGGTCCGTTGAACGCACACGCGCCCAACACCGTCTGCCAATACTGTCTGTACTGTCTGTCTTCGCGATATCGCGCCGGTTCGCACTTCTGTTCGCCCGCGATACCACGCATTCGCAATATCGCAGTTCAGTATACAAACCGCACCCCACAGCCACACGCGACGAACCATGATTACACACACCCGTCGCTCATGTCCTATTTTCCTGAATCATAGAATACGGAATCAAACGTTGGAATGATGCGATTGCAGCCTGAAAAACCGAGCTTAAGCGCTTTGTCTAATCACGATTATACTAATTACGATTAGACTATTTTTATACAGATTTACTTATTGCCGAATATATGGCGATTGACGATTAACAAATTCCGATTGACGTTTTACGCAATCGCATGTCTCGAAAAAATAAAAAGACCGCACCTGAAAGTGCGGTCTTATTTGCAATTGCGATATTGCGGAAAGATTATTCTTCGCTGATGCCTTCGCCGAAAAGTTCGGACAGCATTTGCGCGCAGGAGATGCCATCGGAAAGCACGTGGCTCATGGCGGTGGCGAGCGGCGTGGGCACGCCATACTGCCTGCCGAGCGCCACTACCGCATCGGTGGTCGGCACGCCTTCGGCCACGCCGTTGCTCACCTTGGTGGCTTCCTCAACGCTCAGGCCCTTGCCCAGGTTGGAGCCGAACGTGTAGTTGCGGCTCAACGGGGATCCGCAGGTGGCGATCAGGTCGCCCACGCCCGCCAAACCGGCGAACGTCTTCGGATCGGCGCCTGCCGCCTCTCCCAGGGCGGTCAGTTCGGCCAGACCGCGGGTTTCGATCATGGCGGCGGTGTTTTCGCCGTAGCCGGCGCCGCGGGCCATGCCCACAGCCAGCGCGACCACGTTCTTCAGCGATCCGCACATTTCCAAGCCGATTACGTCGCGGGTTACGAACGCACGGAAATAGTCGGTGGTGCAGGCGGCTGCGATCTTGCGTGCATTGTCGAGATTTTCGCAGGCAACCACGGTTGCGGCCGGCTCGCGGTCGGCGATCTGCTTGCTCAGGTTCGGTCCGGAAATGGCGGCGAAGTGGTCGGCCGGCAGGTCGAGCGTTTCCATAACGACTTCGTCCATGCGCTTGCCGGTAGTGCGTTCAATGCCTTTCATCAGGGATGCCACGAGCGCGGTTTCGGGAATGAGCTCTTTGAATTCGGCGAGCGCGACGCGTGCGAACTGCGCCGCGATGGCCACGATGATAATGTCGGCGTTGGCTACGGCTTCGGCACGGTCGCCGGTGGCAGTCATGTTGCTTGGCAGCACTTTCACGCTGGGCAGGCGAACACCGTTGTGATGGTGGTCGCGAATGCCTTCCACGATCTCCGGTTCGATGGCCCACATGGTCACATTGTTGCCTGCATCGGCAAGCACCTGACCGAAAGCGGTTCCCCAAGCTCCTGCGCCCAGTACCGTCACGTTCGTCATATTTGCTCCTTGCATTGCTCCAGACACCATTCATAGTCCGGAGTCTTGGCTCAAAAATTGCTTTCCTTATGCTACCGCCGGCTACGCACACCGCGATGCATACCGCAATACGCGCAACACGTACGCGCAATCGGCTGGCAGTATTTCGATTACTTCATTTCAGCAATCGCATATTCGGCCTTTTTCGATTTGGCCTTTTTCGATTCAGTCCTTCACTCGGCTCATCGTGCGATAATCCCAATATCCGTCTGGGGCTTGTTCGCCGCGGATTTCGGCCATGACTTCGGTCATGCGCACGCGGATGCGTCGAGTGAGTTCGTTGGCGAGATCTTCCGGCACTTCCTCACCCCAGGAATCGCAATCGGCGAGCAGATCCGCATAATCAAGCGCCTCGTCGTAGCACATGACCACGTTTTTACGCGGCCACGGCCACCAATGGTTGATGCTTGCCGCACCCCACGTTACCGCGCAGTACAACGGTATCTGGTAGCCGAGTCGGCGCGAGGATTCGAGGGCGATTACACCCACGCCGTTTTTCATGCTCATCGGCCATTTCTGTGGGTCTCGCGTTACCGTGCCTTCCGGCCATACGGTTAAGGGCCGGCCGGAGGTGAGGATTTCCACGGAGGTCTCCTCAATGGCTTTCGCCTTGCCAGCACGTCGTTGCACGGGCTGCATGCCTACCAGCTGGAACCATTTGCCAATCAGCGGCCACGAGGCCATTTCGGCTTTGGCCATATAACGCGGGCGGCGGCCTTGGTGGAATATGGAGATCATGGGCACGAACACGTCGAACATGGTGACGTGCGTGGCCGCGGTGATGAATGGACCGGTTTCCGGCACATGTTCGATGCCCCACGCCTTGAGTTTGGTGCGATTACGGAATACGATGTCGCATCCGGTGAGCAGTCGGTGGGTCGCTTTCGGATTCTGCGCTTCGATTTCCGCGGTGTTGGCTTTGCGTGGCCCGCATGGAAAATCATGAGTTGGATCAACGAGATGGTGATGCTGTGCGAGCTTTGCGACCTGTTCGTCGCTTAACGGTTTGACCGCGGAACGCGGCGAGGGTTTTCCTTTGGATGCCATGCGTTCCATTCTGCCACCACCCATTCCGCTTGGTTGGGGCGATTGCGCTCATGCACGACGCACACACGAAATACAAAAAACGCGGAATATACGAAGCGAATATATGAAAAGGCGGAACCAGTGGTCGATTCACCTTCCACCCGTTCCGCCGTTTTCCGTCTTTGTGAGCCTGGGCAACGCCGCTTCATTTGCGTCACCACTCTTCAGCTCAGCCCCCCCCTAACTGCCTGTGTCTGTGAGGGGAGGATGGGTTCTAGTAATCATTGCAACACTTGGTCGATTTCCGGGAGAATCAAGTGGGCGACGAGACGGGAACAGTACGTGGCATCGCTGAACGCAGGACTGAACTTCACACAGGCCACCCGCGCCGTGGGCGTGTCCAGACGCACCGGCAAGGTATGGCGCAACGAGCACATGCGCGCCACTGGGCGCAATGAAAAGCCGAGCGCGGACTGGTACCGTTCACCCGTGAACCAACCCGCCAAACTACATGACGCTACCTCGACCAGGCCGAACGCATTCTGATCGTCGACAGGCGTAAGGATGGCCTCGATACGAGCCATCGCACGCCTACTGGACCGGGAGCCATCCACGGTCAGCCGTAAAATATAAGTCAACATAACTCCGTCATCGGCGAATACGAGCCCCACCATGCTCAACAAACGTCAGCGGACCGACTCAAACGACCCAAGACACGCAAGGCACGATCAGGCACGCGACTATGAGACGAGATGAAAGCCGGTGTCAAACAACATTGGAACCCCAAATAGATCAGCCACCGACTGGACATGGACTTCCCCGATAATGAAGACATGCACGCATGCACGGAAACCATCTACCAAACGATCTACATCCAAGGCAAGGGCGAACTGGGCCGCGAACTGAACAACGCGCTGCGATCCGGCCACGCAAAACCCTCGAATACATGAAACCCAGCGGGAAAATCCTCGAACTCATCAACACACCAACCAAGCGGCACACAACAGGTGTTGCAACCGCCCCTAGAATCCGCCCGTCATATCAGACGAAAGCCGCACGATTACGGGAGTCCTGGATCGTTAACGGCACGCGCTATCATGAATCCGGAGAGCCCGGCAGGCAATCAACGGCCCAACCATTCCCATGCGCCGCGTTCGTCGCATCTACGCACACTTCGACCCACAAACCCCTCGCATCCGAGACCGGGAGGCGGAAATGCACCTCACTGAAGCAAACATGATCTCATGCCGCTCAGAGTATTTCCTCTACTCCGCCACACCGAAGATGCGCAACTGCATGTACTATCCCCATCGCGTTGGGCTTGGCGATTTTATGCCCGGGTACAGATTGAGCCGAGCCCCGATGAACAACTTCCTCATCGCCTACATCAGCGAAGGATCATTCCGCATCCGTTTCGCGGACGTCGACGCCATTGCGCATGAAGGCCAATTCCTTATCGTCGACTGCTATGAGCCACATCGCTTCTCCACTGATGAATCCTGCCAGGATATCTGGCTCCACTATGACGGGCCGGCGGCGAGAAACATGTACGAATACATCGTGGAACGCTCCGGTAACATCATCGACGTTGGGAGAAGCGGACATGGTCTCCACGAGATGCACGCCATTTTCGACATGCTCAAAGCGGGAAGAGGGGCAAGGGAGGCCGAACTATCGCATCACATCGATGGTGTGTTGGCTTCACTTGCGTCCGCAGGCAAGTCGAGCGGCCCGCACGGCGACGCCCTGAACGTCATCGACCGGTCGCTGCCGTACATCACGGCACACCTGAATGACGACCTCTCACTGGATTCCCTCGCGACGGTGTTCTGTATCGACAAATACTATTTCTCCAAACGCTTCAAGGAACGCACCGGGACCACGCCACATCAGTACATACTCAATGCGAGGCTCGAACGAGGCAAGTTCCTGCTGCACACCACGACGCTGCCGGTGGGCGCCATCAGCGCCGACTGCGGCTTCCACAGCCAAAGCATGTTCTGCGCCGCTTTTAAACGAGCGAACGGCAAATCCCCATCGCAATATCGTGCAGAACTATCCCAGCCGTTCCAATCCTGAAAGCCCAGCAAAGCCAAGATTTCATAAATATTGAAACCGAGATGCCACGAAAACAACAAGCGCGAGGGCATACCATATCGTCAGCGGCCACCATGGACCGCGAGACGAAGGCCCGACGTCGAAGTCGGGGGAAACTGGAACAGGGAGAATGATCTCATGACCTCCACACACGAAACCAAAATCAACGACATCCACATGCCCTCCTCCATGGCACACGTCGTATGTCTCGGAGACAGCATTACCCACGGGGACACCGGACTGGGGTACCACGTGTCGCACCCATGGCCGGAAACGGTGGGTGCCATACTGAACATTGATGTTCAAGGGTTTGGCCATGATGGTGCAAGCACCGTGGACTACCGCACATACCCGGAGTGGGAAATGGCGAAGCTGCATCTTCCCGACGCGGATTTGATCGTGGTGGGGCTTGGCACCAACGACGTCGACTTGGAGAATGCACGCACGGAGGAAACGGTGAAACCTGTGGTCTCTCGTTTCGAGGACCTCATGGACGAAGCACTCGGCCTATCCGAGCAGCATCCGGCAGTAGCGGTGCTTTCCGTGCTGCAATTCGCAGTTGAGGAACCAATTTTCCGCGAACGCTTCACGTTGGAAGACATTGTGGAGATCAATCACGGCATCGATCTGCTCAATGAAGCATACCGCCGCATGTGCCGGGTGAACGGCTGGCATTTCATCGATTATGCTCGCAATATCAATCAGAGGCGCGAACTTTTTGGCAATTCCATCCACCCCAACCAGCAGGGCTACAACCGCATGGCCGCATTGCTGGCCCCCCGCTTCGCCGCACTGCTTGGCGCATAACGCCAATCCGATTCCACCTCATCCGATCCTCCGCACCTGCAATCTGCAACGTCGCACCGCGGGTGCACCGGTTGAATACTCCTCACCTTACGAAGGGATACCTATGTCTCATTCAGCATCCTCAACGGACATGAAGCCAAAGCACATACTTGGACAGCGGATGGCCTACACCTTCAGTGGTTTTGGCCAAGCTGTCTTCTACAACATGATGAGCACCTATTTCGTGGTATACGTCACTTCCGCCCTTTTCGCCGGAGTGGATAAAGACATCGCGACCAAGCTCGTTGGCATTATCACCGGAGCCATTGTGATCATCCGCATCGGAGAGATCTTCATCGACCCACTGCTCGGCAACCTTATCGATAACACCAACACCCGAATCGGCAGGTTTCGCCCTTGGCAATTTATCGGAGGCCTTGTCAGCGCGATCCTTCTGTTCATGGTGTTCACCGGATTGTTCGGTTTCGTCAACGTGAATCAGACATGGTTTATCGTTCTGTTCATTGCGGTGTTCATTATCCTCGACGTGTTCTATTCCCTGCGTGACATCTCGTTCTGGGGCATGATTCCCGCACTGTCCGAAGATTCACAGGAGAGGGCGCTGTACACTTCCCTCGGCTCGTTCGGAGCCTCCCTCGGCTTTAACGGGCTGACGGTCATCGTGGTACCCGTGGTCACCTATTTCAGCATGCAGTTCACCGGCAGAAACGAACAGAACCAGAGCGGCTGGACCGCCCTTGCGCTCATCGTCGCCATGCTCGCCATCATTTCGGCCATGTCCGGCGCGTTCGGTACCCGGGAACGCCAGAGTGCGCTGCGCGCCAAGGCCCAAGATAACGGCAACCCTCTTCAGGCCTTCGCGGCGCTGGCGAAGAACGATCAATTGCTATGGGTCGCCCTGTCCTACGTGTTCTATGCCGTGGCGAACGTCGCGACAGCAGGCGTGCTGTTCTATCTGTTCAAATTCGTACTCGACAAGCCAGCGGCATTCTCCATTGCAGGAATCATCCCCGTCGTCACTGGTCTGTTGATCACACCACTGTACCCTGTGATCAACAAATTCATTCCGCGCCGTTACCTGTTCATCACCGGCATGGGTCTGATGATCGCGGCGTATCTGGTGTTTATCCTCGCCTCCACGAATCTGACCGCCGTCATCATCGCACTCGTGCTATTCTACCTGCCGTCAACTCTGATACAAACCACGGCCATCCTCACTATGACTGACACTGTGGAATATGGTCAGTTGAAAACCGGCAAGCGCAACGAGGCGGTAATCCTCTCCGTCAGGCCCATGCTTGACAAGATTGCGGGCGCCCTCTCCAACGGCATCGTCGGATTCGTGGCGGTGTCCGCCGGCATGCTCAACACCGCCACCGCGGCCGACATGACCGCGCATGATATTCAGACTTTCAAGACGTTCGCCTTCTACACACCTCTCGCGTTCATTGTCGTCAGTCTGCTCGTGTTCCTATTCACCGTGAAGATTGACGAAAAGGAACATGCGCGAATCGTCAACCTTCTCGAGTGCCAGCTCGGAAGCAAGGACAACGCTTGACGATGCCGCGGGCGTTCCGCGCTTACAAGCCGCACCCCGATCGCCGGTCCGGGAAACCCGGATTCGATTAATCGCGGGTGCGGCTTTTCGTACGAGCAAAATCGCGTACGGCAGCAGCGCGAATCGGATGGTACATCCCACATGATGCAGGTGCCGAACTCATGCACGCACCACAACGTTGCGCAGAGCGCCGATGCCTTCCACGGCTACCACCGCTTCGTCGCCCGGCCCCAAGTGCCCGGACGCGTTCGACGTGCCGGTCAGAATAACGTCGCCCGGCAGCAACGTGGCAAACGACGAAATCGCGGCGATCTGCTCCGGAATGCCGTGGATCATGTTCGCGGTTGGTGCCGGATGCCACCGGCACGGCCTCACCGTTCAGCGTGAACGAAATCTTGGTACCTCGCCAGTTGAGGCCGTCGCACGTTACAATCCACGGGCCGAGCGAGCCGGAAGTGTCGAAGCCCTTGACGCGCGTCCACATGGGTCGAGGCCTTGCAGGTCACGCAACGTCACATTGGTGACGCAGGTGCAACCGAGCATGTAATACATAGCGTTTTCGACGGTGACATTCTTCGCCACGCGGCTGATGACCACAGCCGCTTCCGGCTCGAAGTTCATGTCGCTAGAGCCTGCAGGGTAGGCAATCGGGCCGTCGGACCGATGACGGAGGTGGACGGCTTAGAGAAGATCACCATGTCTTCCCCCTAAATTAAGCGCAACAATTTGTACACTGAATTACTATGCTTTTTGAGAACGAGCAACGACAACATGTAAGCAAAAAGCCGGTGCCCACTGTTGTGAACACCGGCCTTACCAAGCCAATCAAGCTATATCAGCTAAATCAGGCAACAAATCAGTCGAAATCTGCGCCGAGAGCTTCGAGCTTGCCACGGAAATCAGCGTAACCGCGGTCAATTAGCGAAATGCCCTGCACGTTGGACGGACCCTTCGCCGTCAATGCGGCGATCAGATGGCTGAAGCCACCGCGCAGATCCGGCACGTCAATATCGCGGCCGGTCAACGGGGTCGGTCCGAAAATGACCGCGGAATGCTTGTAATTGCGCTGCTGGAAACGGCACGGCAACGATCCAAGGCATTCGCGATACAGCTGAATCGTGGCACCCATCTGCACCAGTGGCTTCGTGAAACCGAAACGATTCTCATACACCGTTTCGTGTACGATCGACAGGCCCTTCGCCTGCGTCAACGCCACCACCAGCGGCTGCTGCCAGTCGGTCATGAAGCCCGGATGCACATCAGTTTCGATTGCGACCGGCTTCAAATCGCCGCCCGGATGCCAGAAACGAATGCCGTTATCGGTGATGTCGAACTCACCACCGATCTTGCGGAACACGTTCAGGAACGTCATCATTTCAGGCTGCGTGGCACCCTTGACAAAAATGTCGCCATGCGTGGCCAATGCCGCAGAAGCCCAAGAAGCGGCCTCAATGCGGTCGGTCAGCGAGGTGTGCGTGTAACCTTTCAGCTCCTTCACACCTTCGATACGGAACGTACGATCCACATCCACGGAAATAATCGCACCCATCTTCTGCAGCACGCACACCAAATCCATGATCTCAGGTTCGGTGGCAGCGCCGGAAAGCTCCGTCTTGCCTTCCGCAAGCACTGCGGCAAGCAACGTCTGCTCGGTAGCGCCTACCGACGGGTACGGCAGATGAATCTTCGCGCCATGCAAGCCGTTCGGAGCGGTGATATGAATGCCGTCCTTATGTTCCTTATCGACATTGGCACCCAACTTGCGCAACGTTTCCAGATGGAAATCAATCGGACGACCGCCGATATTGCATCCGCCGAGAGCCGGAATGAACGCTTCACCCAAACGGTGCAGCAACGGACCGGAGAACAGGATCGGAATGCGCGACGAGCCGGACAGCGTATCCACGTCGGCCACGTCAGCAAGCTGTACATTCGTGGCGTCGATCGTGACCACGCCATGATCGCCGTCCACCGTAACGTCCACGCCATGCAGGCGCAGCAGATCGGAGACCACATGCACGTCGCGAATCTCCGGAACATTCTTCAACACGGACGTGCCCGGGGCGAGCAGCGCCGCCACCATGGCCTTGCTCACGAAGTTCTTCGCGCCACGCACCTTGATGGTGCCGTTCAGCGGCTTGCCACCTTCGACGTGCAGAATGTCGTTGTTATTGTCAGACACGCTCAACCTCTTTCGCTTCCCTTACACGGTTCAAGCTTGAAACACACTAACCTTCAGTTTGCCATAAGGCATGTAGTGGGCTCGTGAAATGCCACGTTCAGCGCAGTGTCTCCCAATTTCGTTCGACTTTCGCCCAAAACTTCCAGTCACTGGAACAATCACCCCGCCAAACCGCACCTCAGCGTCCAAAAACCTCCAGTCACCGGAACAATCCACCCGCCAACAGCCATCTCAGCGTCCAAAAACCTCCAGTCACTGGAATAATTCACCCGCCAAACCATGCTTCACCGTCCAAAAACCTCCAGTCACTGGGAAAAATAGACGCCAAATCACAAATCAGCCACAGATGGAGCCGTAATCACAACGATCACAACGAAGCTTTAATGTCTTGAGCCAGATGAGCGTTCCACATGGCACCCGTGGCACTCATCACCGCGTTCGCACCAGCCTCACGGTACGCCTTGTAATCTTCCGGACGAATCACACCGCCCACGCCGACGATCGCAAAATCAAGCCCCAACTTCTCACGAATCACACTCAAACGGCCGACCATATCGAGACCGGCGCCACGAATCGCATTGCCGCACACGCCCGAACGGTCACGACCCGCGCCAGGCAACGCCTGATTGCCGTTCGCATCCACCAGTTTCGCGGAAATCGTGTTGATCGTGGAAAAGCCCTGCACCGCACCATGACCGGCGGTTTCCCGCACCATGATCTCCAGATCGGCATCGTTCGGAATGTATGCGAGCTTCACAATCAGCGGACGATCGCCGATTTCGTTCTTCACCGCTTCCGTAATCTCGCCAACCAAATGCGGATCGTGGCACAGCAGACGATTATGCCCCTCATTCGGGCAACTGGTGTTCATTTCCATCAGACCAGCGCCAGTTTCGGCAACCAAATGCGCGGTGGTGACGTGATCGGCAATGTATGCCTCGCGATCCATGCCTTCCACGCGGGAACCTTGGAAGCTCGGCACCAGCAGCTGACCATCGCCGGCCGCCGCGATCGCCTTTTGCATATCCGGCTGCCACTCGTCCGGATCACGGGAGGGAACGCCGAAACTGTTGGAAATCGAAATCGGAAGCTCATAGCGGGTGTCGGCAAGCACACCCTCGTCAAGTTCGGCACTGCCGGGAACCAGTGAACCGTCAGCATTCCTCGGATGCACGGCAAGCACGTTCGGGAACGCATTACAGCCCCATGCGCGGGAGCGAACCGTCTTATACACGGCCAAATCGAAACCCATGCGGAACGCAGCCGTGGTGAAACGCTCGTTCAGCAGCGGGCCTGCCGGAATGCCAAATGACAGGTTCACGCGAAAACCAAGGAATTCCTGAGCTTGAGCCCGAACAACATGGGCAGCCTGATCTTCACTGGAAGAATTGGACGCAACCGCAGCAACAGGAGCGACCGAATCTGCAGAATCAGACGAATCAGCCTTCAACGCTTCGGCAAACGCGCCAAACGGCCCTTGCAAATAATTGTCTTCATACGTGCGATTGACATCATAAAACGGCGCGAAACCCTGACTCATATTTCTCTCCGAAAGCTACGAAAGCGCAAACCAATAAGCCCACCATAGCGCGTCTCATATGCAAAACCCGCGCAAATCTCACATAATCGGCAATCCTGACGTCCCAATTCCTCCAGTCACTGGAGGAATCCTCCCGCTACAGACCGTCTCAAAGTCCCAAAACCTCCACCCACTGGAGGAATCACCCCGCAAACAGCCCGCGCAACAATGCAAGCGGGGTGATCCTTCCACCCAGTGGAGGAATCACCCCGCACAAACAGCCCGCGCAGCTAGCCAGACGCCAACTCAGATAATGCCGCGATCGGCAAGCGGGCCCTGCCAATCCGGGTATTCGCCTTCGCGTGCGGAAGCGATCGTCTGCTCCGGTTCGCGCTTGACCGGCAGCGTCTTCGGCTTGAACGGGAACTTTTCGGCACGCATCTTCTCGTATGCCACGATATCGTCTTCATACTGCAACGTCAGATCGATATCGTCGTAGCCGTTCATCAAGCGCCAACGGGTGTAGTCGTTCACCTCGAACGGCAGCGTCACGTCGCCGCACGTCACCGTGAGATCTTCCAGACTCACGGTCATTTCACGGCCCGGCTCCTCGTCGAGCAGCTTCCACAGCAGCTCAACGGATTCCTGCGGCATAATCGCAGCCAGCACGCCGTTCTTTGCGGTGTTGCCGTAGAAAATGTCGGCGAAACGAGACGAAATCACCACGCGGAAACCGTAATCGTGCAGCGCCCACACGGCATGTTCACGCGAAGAGCCGATGCCGAAATCCGGCCCGGCCACGAGAATCTTGCCCTGTTTGTATTCCGGCTGGTTGAGCACGAATTCCGGATCGCGACGCCATGCGTAGAACAGCGCGTCGTCAAAACCGGACTTCTGCACGCGCTTCAAAAACACGGCGGGAATAATCTGGTCGGTATCGACATTGGAGCGGCGAAGCGGCACGGCCACGCCGGTAAGAGTAGTCAGTTTTTCCATTTCAACATTTCTTTCGATTTACGATTCACAGGATGCCAGAAAATCAAGTTTTTCAAGGATTCCGGATTTATCAAGGATTCGAAACTTCTTCAGATCAATAATTCTCAAGATTCGACATCACTTACGATTTTCCGGAATCCGAAAAACAGGGATTTCCTAGGATTCACAGGTCGGCCGGAGACGAGATGGTACCGCGGATGGCGGTTGCTGCGGCGACTGCCGGCGATGCCAAGTGCGTGCGCGACCCCTTGCCCTGACGGCCTTCGAAGTTGCGGTTTGACGTGGAAATGGAACGTTCGCGGGCCACCATCTTATCGGGGTTCATGCCCAGGCACATGGAGCAGCCGGCGTTACGCCATTCGGCACCGAAGTCCTTGAATATCTTGTCGAGTCCTTCCTTTTCCGCCTGCAAACGCACGCGAGAGGAGGCCGGCACCACGAGCACGCGGTGAATGTTTTCGGCCTTGTGATGCCCCTTCATAATGGAGGCGGCCACGCGCAGATCTTCAAGGCGTCCGTTGGTGCAGGAGCCGATGAACACGGTATCCACGGCAACGTCTTTGATGCGCATGCCCGGCGTCAAGCCCATGTAGGCGATGGCACGCTCGGCCGCAGTACGCTCGGTTTCGTCGTTGAACGAGGCCGGATCCGGCACCACGCCAGAGATTTTGATGCCCTGGCCCGGATTGGTGCCCCAAGTCACGTACGGTTCGAGGTCTTCAGCCTTGATGGTCACTTCCTTGTCGAACACGGCGTCGTCGTCGGTTTTCAGCGTCTTCCAGTATTCGACGGCCTTGTCCCACATTTCGCCTTCCGGTGCGTGCGGGCGTCCTTTCAGGTATTCGAACGTCACTTCGTCCGGCGCGATCATGCCGGCGCGGGCGCCTGCTTCAATCGACATGTTGCAGATGGTCATGCGTGCGTCCATCGACAGTCTCTTGATGGCTTCGCCGCGATATTCGATGACGTGCCCTTGGCCGCCGCCGGTGCCGATCTTTGCGATGATCGCGAGGATAATGTCTTTTGCGGTGACACCCTTCGGCAGTTCACCTTCGATATTCACGGCCATGGTCTTGAACGGCTTCAGGCTCAGGGTCTGCGTTGCCATAACATGTTCGACTTCGGAGGTGCCGATGCCGATGGCCATGGCGCCGAACGCGCCGTGCGTGGAGGTGTGCGAGTCGCCGCACACGATCGTCATGCCCGGCTGCGTCAGGCCCAGCATTGGTGCGAACGCGTGCACCACGCCCTGATCGGCGTCTCCCAGCGGGCACAGACGTACGCCGAAATCCTTGCAGTTCTTTTCGAGCGTGCTCAGCTGCAGCGCGGAGATCTTATCCGGATTCGGGCGGTCGATGTCGGCAGTCGGAGTGTTGTGATCTTCCGTTGCGATCAGCTGGTCAAGGTGACGCGGCTTGCGTCCGGCCAGTCGCAAGCCTTCGAACGCCTGCGGACTGGTGACTTCGTGCATGAGCATCAAATCAATGTACAGCAAGTCGGGAGCCCCATCACTACCCTTGCGTACCAAATGATCGGCCCAGACCTTCTCGGCCAATGTCGTTCCCATTGCGGGACCTCCTCGGATTTTTCCTCGCTTTTTCCTCGCGGGTATTGCCAACCCGCGTTGTTCGTGCTATAAGCCTATGGTGTTTAAGCCCGGTTCGAATGCGTCTATGCCGGTATATGAGATACTTGCACGCAACGCACGTATCATGTATGCGTTGAGTTCATGCCAATTCACGCTCAAAACACGCAAAATGCGACATACCTCCCCGCACGCGCCAACATAATCGTTGAAAATCAGCATTTTCCCAACTTTTCCATTACCGAGTAAGAATTAAAAAATTTCTGCTTTACCGCAGTCCGACATTGCGTACATTTTGCATTTCAATATGTGAGATGGCATAATCCCTCTTATGACTTCTTCGAATACGAGCACCACCATGCTTGAATCACAGTCGGATGAGACTGAGCTTCAAGCTGAGACCCGCCACACGACGTCTTCTCAAAGCAACGAGATTCATTCTGGTGTGGGTGTGCTTGACAAGACCGTCAAAATCCTTGACGCGCTTGAATCCGGTCCGGCAACGCTAGGACAGCTGGTTTCCTCGACGGGCTTGGCCCGACCGACCGCGCATCGACTGGCGATTGCGTTGGAACGTCACCGTTTTGTGTTGCGTGATCAGCATGGTCGTTTCGTTCTTGGATCGCGTTTTGCGGAATTGGCCGCAGCTGCCGGCGAGGATCGTTTGCTGACCGCAGCCGCGCCGATTTTGCAGACGTTGCTGGATCGTACCGGCGAATCCGCGCAGATTTACCGCCGTCAGGGCGATATGCGCGTGTGCATTGCCGCTGTGGAGCGCGCGTCCGGTTTGCGCGATTCCATTCCGGTTGGTGCGATGCTGTCGATGGAGGCCGGTTCCGCAGCCCAGATTCTGCTGGCTTGGGAGGATTCCGAACGTCTGCATCAGGGGTTGCGTCACGCCAAGTTCACCGCGGCCAAACTTACCGCCGTACGCAAGCGCGGTTGGGCCGAATCCGTGAACGAACGCGATGAGGGCGTATGCTCGATTTCCGCGCCGATTCGCAATGCTTCCGGTCAGGTGATTGCCGCAATTTCGATTTCCGGCCCGGACGGTCGTATGGGATCCAATCCCGGACGCCGTTACGCCCCGCTGGTCATGGCTGCCGGCAAATATTTGACTGACGCCCTGATTAAGGCTTCTTCCGGCCGCTGACAGGCAGTTATGGTCTTATGACCGTACGGCTTCGCAAGCTTTTCGACCGTGCTTTGCAACGCATGCAAGGCACGGGTTTTTCGTTTGCGGTTTTCATTTGCCGCGATTGCCGTTTACTTGTGCAGCCAAGACAGCAGTTTGCTCCGCCAGGTTGGCCTATGCAGCAGGTCCATACCTTCGGATTCGGGCTTCGACTCGCTGGTCATACCGTATGCGTACGCCTTGCACGCGCTCGGCTTGCCCACCAATTCGCCGTATTCCAGTAGCTGTGTGCGCGGCTCGTACGGATGTCGAATGTCGAACTCGATCAGACGTGCGGCCCTCTTCTGTGGCACCGGACCGTACGATCCGAAACCGCTGGTGGGCGACGCGATCATCATCAGCCCGTCAATCGTCTTCGGCAAAACCTTCACCGTCCGTGCATCATCGGAATTTTGCGGAATAGGTACCGTTCCAACGAACGCATTGCGGTGATCATGCCCCGCGGAAATCGCGAAATACCCGTATTGTTCCAAAATCGCAAATTCGCCGCTGTCGGCATCGGGACAGCTGATGCCCTCCCCCAAATAACTGCCGGGAAGCGTTTTCTCCTCGTCCAAAACGTAGTGTTTTCCGGCGAAATTGCGGTAGCCTTCGATCGCGCGTGCCGCATTCGCCGCAGCCGGCTTCAACAGTTGGTAATACTGTTGCACCGGAAAATGTTGAAATACCATGCACGGCACCGCCTGTTCCTGAGATTGCGCGGTTTCGTGCGATCCTACCTGTTCCTGCGATTGCGCGGCCATCATTCCCGGCACTTTGGCAAGGAATCGCAACGCCTCCGCGGACGGGCTTCCGTACCCGCCGGAATGTGCATAATCGCCTGAATCCAGCAATACCAGGCCAAGCACGGACGTCGTACGATCCACGTCGGAAACCGGCAACGCGAATGTTCCCGACTCGCAGGCAAACACGCGTTGGCTCGGCAAATATTGCTCCGCCTGAAGTCGCGCAGAATCCGTACTTTTCGCGGAATCCACGATTTCCGCAGAATCTGCGCTTTCAGTGTTGCTCTCGTCTCCCGTAGGATCAGGATTCAGGCATCCGGGAAATTCCCTGCAAATGCTTTCGATTTCCGCATTGCCCAACCCGCACTGAAAATCATGATTGCCGAAGGTCACCGCCCACGGAATGCTACGGTCGACGAGCGGATGCACGAGCTGTTCGATGGTGGCGCGCACGGATGTGCGGGTGCGTTCTAATGCGGCTTCGAAACGTTCGGACGCCTCGGAGGACTTGGATGAGGAGGTCTCGCGCGCAGTTTCGGCAGACGCGCTCCACCGGCGTTTACGTGTGGTTTGCGCGTATGCGGGATCGTATCCTGCGATCTGATTGCCGGTGAAGATAACAATGTCCGGCCGTGTGGCGTCCAGCGACGCTTCGATGAGTTTGACGGTGTCTTTGCTGACTTTCGGCCCGTCTTGAATGTCGGTAAGCTGCAAAACCCGGAATTTGCCGGATTGGTGGAATTGCAGTCGTCCCAGTCGCGCGGATACGGAAAGCGGGCGATTGTCGCCTTCTTCCGCCGGTTGGATGCGCGGTCGCGTGGCCGCGGCTTTTGCTGCGTTCTGCAATTCAGTCATGTTTCCTAGGGTAGTGCAATTTTCGTGAACTATGCTGTACTGGCAGACATACTTGTGAAAAACAAAAAACCCTCGCATCTGCGAGGGTCATTGGCTGGGATGCCTGGACTCGAACCAAGAATGGCTGAACCAGAATCAGCTGTGTTGCCAATTACACCACATCCCAATTTGGCAGGCGTGGCAACTTCGAAAAGTTGTCCGTCGTACCCCCGACCGGATTTGAACCGGTGTTGGCGCCGTGAGAGGGCGTAGTCCTAGACCGCTAGACGACGGGGGCTTGAGTTATTGCTGTGATTCTCAGCTAAGCCGTGAACCGCAACGAGTGATAAATATACGCGAATCCGCATGAGTACGCAAGTCACGGCGTGTCGCGCCATTTTCCACCATTTTTGAACATCATCCCAAGAACAACAAAACCCGCTGGAACAAAACATTCCAGCGGGTCAATAGTCATGCAATCATGCAAACGCACGAATCAGCACATCACAGGTGCTCGCGCAAACCCTGCAGGCGAGCGACGGTGATCTCCTTGCCGACGATCTCCATGGATTCGAACAGCGGCGGAGACACACGACGGCCGCTCATGGCTACGCGCACAGGGCCGAATGCCAGACGCGGCTTGTAACCGCCATCCTCAATCAGCGCCTTGTTCAGCGTCTCATGCAGGAAGTCGGTTTTCCAATCAGCCTCATCGACAGCGGAAAGCGCGGCAATAGCAGCGTCGAGCACCGCCGGAGCGGAATCCTTCAACTGCTTCTTGGCATCGTCGTCAGGCTCGATATAGCCCTCGGTGGAGAGCAGCGAGCCGACCATGCCCGCAACCTCGCCCAGCAGGCGCACGCGCGGCTGCACGAGTTCCACGGAAGCGGACAGCACTTCGCGCTCACGGTCGGTCAGCGCATCCCAGGAATCAGCGGAAACCACGCCGTCACGGTTCAGATACGGCACGGCACGGTTCAGAAAGTCCTGCGGTTCGAGCATGCGAATGTGTTCAGCGTTGATGGAAATAGCCTTGTCGATGTCGAAACGGGCCGGATTGGCCTTGACGTCACGCACGTCGAACTTCTCGATCATCTCTTCCATGGAGAACACGTCGCGGTCGGCGGCGATGGACCAGCCCAGCAGCGCCAGGTAGTTCAACAGGCCCTCGCGAATGAAACCGTTGTCGCGGTGCAGGAACAGATTGGATTCCGGGTCACGCTTGGAAAGCTTCTTGTTGCCCTGGCCCATCACGTACGGCATGTGGCCGAACAGCGGCATTTCCTTAGCCACGCCCAACTCGATCAGGTAACGGTAGAGCACGATCTGACGCGGGGTCGAGCTCAACAGATCCTCGCCGCGCAGCACCACGTTGATGTTCATCATGGCGTCGTCGACCGGATTGGTCAGCGTGTACAGCGGATCGCCGTTCGGGCGCACGATCACGTAATCCGGCACGGAACCGGCCTTGAATTCAATGCGGCCACGGATCAGATCGTCGAACGCGATATCCTCGTCGGGCATGCGGATGCGCAGTGCCGGCTTGCGGCCTTCGGCACGGAACGCGGCCTTCTGCTCTTCGGTGAGATTGCGGTCGTAACCGTCGTAGCCGAAGGCCTTCGGGCGTCCTGCAGCCACGTTGCGGGCTTCGATTTCTTCCGGAGTGGAGAAGGATTCGTACGCATAGCCGGCTTCGAGCAACTTGGCTGCGACGTCCTTGTAAATGTCGCCGCGCTCGGACTGGCGGTACGGACCGTCGGGACCGCCCACGTTGATGCCCTCATCCCAGTCGATACCCAGCCAATTCAGGGCTTCGATGATCTGGTTGTAGCTTTCCTCGGAGTCACGCTGGGCGTCCGTATCTTCAATACGGAACACGAACGTGCCCTTGGTGTGGCGGGCCTCAGCCCAGTTGAACAGTGCGGTACGGACCATGCCGACGTGCGGAATGCCGGTCGGAGACGGGCAGAAGCGCACGCGAACATTCTCAGGAAGTTCTGGTTTGGTGTTTTCAGCTTCAGTCATAGGTTCCATTGTGCCCCGCAAACCGGACGTGCCACCCATCCCCACACACCGACTCGTCAACAACGCCGGCAACAATCAGTTTCTCAAATTGTTAATTATATGTATTTTGTATCTTATTTCATGAGAGAGTATTATATTAACTGACTTCATTTTTTGATGTCGATTCACTTTCCGAAAGGGTATCTAATGACGGACCCCAACCAATATAATCCACAGAACCCGCAGCAAGCCCCGCAATACGGCGGCTACGGCTCCTACGGGCAGAATGATTACGGCCAGCAGGCACCGCAATACGACGCACCCGACTACGGCCAACAGGCACCCCAGTATGGCTCACCGCAATACAGCGCACCGCAGTACAACAATGCCGCCGGCTACAACCAACAGCAGCCGCAGTACGGTGCGCCTCAGCCTCAGGGGGCCAACGGTTTCTTCGCACTGACCGCTCCGCTCGATCAGCCGGCATATAACTGCACCATCGGCGAGGCGTTCATCCGTTTCTGGAAGAAATACGCCACATTCAAGGGTCGCGCCTCCCGCGGCGAATTCTGGTGGTGGATTCTGTGCAACTGCATCATCATCGCGGTTTTGGACGTCATCATCGGCAACAACGCCGCCAACGGCATTCAAAGAACTGTCAACACTATGTGGGGACTGGCAACGATTATTCCCTCCCTCGCGCTTTCCGTTCGCCGCCTGCACGACATCAATAAGCCAGGCACCACACTGGTCATCCTCTATGTAGCTGACCTCATTGGCGCAACTGTCATCGGCGTCTTTTTGATGGGTATTCGCTTTATCCCAGCAATGGATGGAGTTGGCAAATCAGATCTTGCCGGACTTTTACTGTTCCTTTTTGGCCTCGTCACCTTCCTGGCCACGTCGATCATATTCATCGTGCTCATGGCCAGGAAGACCGATCCGGCCGGCGTACGCTTCGACGACCCTGCAGCCGGCAACGGTTATGCCCCAGTTCCGGCGGCACCGACCCCAACCCCTGCAGCCACAAACGCTCCGTACGGCACCCCGTATGGTTCCGACGATTCCGACGGATCCGACGACCCTACCGTGGAAGGCAATATCCGTCACTGACGAACGTCGCGCACAACCCAATCACGACCACGTCACAACAAAATATCACCTGCAACAATCAGTAATAAAAATCCCGGCACTGCAGTCACAAGTGCCGGGATTTTTATATTGTCACGTCAATGCCATCATTCGATGTCATGACAGGATTTCATATTCCAAATTTATTCTTAGAATACCCGTTTTGCAGTATTTTGATTATTCCGAATCGCGCTCCGAGGTGCTACCTTCCGTATCTTCGGCTTCCGCAGCATCCGAGGCTTCACTCGAATCAGACGAATCATCCTTCTTCGACTTGAACTTTTCGGCAAGCGCCTCCCTGCTCTTACGCTCGTCTTCATCCTTGGCTTCCCGCTCGGCCTTCTTCGGATCCCAGCGCAGGCAATCCGCATGATACGACCATTCCAAGCCCGCCTGCGGAATCATCATGTTTGCGGTTATGAGGAAGGTCCGCTCGCAGAAGGAATTGACCTCGACCGGAACGATTCCATCCATGTGGCGTATGGAATCGCGCATCTCAACCAGTTGTAGCAGGGCCGCATCGCCCATGCAGGTCGGCGGAATGGCCATCTGCTCGCACAGCTCGTTGGCGTACAGCAATACCGGCAGCACACGTATGACCTGCTCGCCCAAATCGTCAATGCCGTCGCACATGAGATTCATCAGCCCGTCACACACCGCAACAGATGCAAGGTAGCGGCCGGTGAGCTGCAACGGATCGACTGTGGTGGCATAGCAGAAGCTGACGTTCTTCGACACTTCGCCGTCGAATTCGAATCCGGAGCTACCACGAATGAGGTGAGTGACGCTTTTCATCACACTGCGGATGCTCTTTTCGACGTGGGCGTCGATGGAGATGCCCAGAATGTCGGCTGCTTTGAAAAACAGGTCGGCATTGTTGGTTTCGGAATAATCGCGCATCACATCATACGCCTGATTGGCTTTCTTCAGGGCCTGCACCACTGCTGGATCGCAGCCCGGAATCTCATCCATTCCCTCATATACGGCTTCCGCCACGGATATGTCGACTTCATCCGGCAAGCGCAGCAACGCCCTTGCCATCATGCAGGAGAACCCTACCTGCAGATCTTCCATATACTTGGCGTCGTTCTCCATCTCCTGCGCGGTTTGCAGCGGCCACAACTCCACCACTTTGACGCAATATTCGATAGCCAACTGCGTATGAGGCATATTGTAGAGCGGGTAAAGCGCTTCGTTGTTGATCTTAAAAGGCATTCGTGCTCCTTTGCAGCCTCGACGTTCATATCTTCGCTAAGCCCATCAGGAGACCCAGCCCTTCAATAATGGCATGGAATCCCCTTCCTTTCAACAACCGACGCACGTTACCTGCCGCATATCAGCCATCACAACCATCCGCCGCGCGTTTCACGCATTATTTCACGCCGGCAGCGGGGTCGACATACGTGATCGACAAAACCTTTCGCGTATCGCAATCGTAGGTAATGGAGGTGATGGAGGCGAGTGCCGTGTGGCGCAGCAGCATATTATGTTCCGAGTGCCCGGTTTCCAGCATGTGCCTGTAGCTCCAGATGGGCGATTCGTGGCTGACTACAATGATTTGCTCACCCGGATGCTCCCCCACTTTTTCGAGGGCGAACGCTTGCACGCGATGCGCGATCGACTGGTAGCTTTCGCCCCAGCTTGGCTTCCATAGGTTGCGTACCAGCTTCCAGTTGCCGTTTTTCCAAAGCGCACCTTCGCCGTAGCCGATGCGCGTGCCACGGAATTCGTTGCGCGCTTCGATGATGCGCTCGTCGGCGGTGAGTTCCAGCGGCTCCTCGCCACGGGTTTCGCGCACTTCGTTGAGTGCGGTGAGGATTTCGCCGGCCGTTTCGCGCGTACGTTCCAGCGGCGACGAGTAGATGGCGGAAACGGTGTTGAGTTGCGGACTGACGGCAATGTAGTGCGCGGTCGCCTGCGCCATGCGCACGCCCACTTCCGACAGGTGGAATCCGGGCAGTCGTTCGTAGAGCAAATGCCCCGGATTTTCGACTTTGCCGTGACGTACGAAATGGATGGTTGTTGCGGGCATCCCTACCGCCTTTCCGCAAGATGCTGCCGGACTGCTGCCGGCCTGCTGACGTTGACTGCTGACGTTGACCGATGGAACGAAAATCCTGCAATTGCAAGCTCTGGAAGCGTTGCGCAACCATTTTGCGACAACCTTCTTTCGCCCGCCGAACATCTTTTCGTCCACCAAGTGAACGTGTGGTGAGTACTTACAAAATAACCAATCGAATTATGTCTGCCAACCTCAATGTACCGCGTGTTGCGACAGCACCTCCGCATAAAGTTGTCTAGGTCAAGAAGACGACACACAACCAATCTCCACTCCCCTATGCAACACGCTGAAACGTCAATCGATTGACGTTCAAGCGAGGTTGAAGTGAGAAACTGGGGCTGGAGAACAACAACAGAAAAACAGTCAAAGAAGAACAAGGACATATCAAGCGGTCCACGGCAACGCAAAGCGGCGGACGCAAGCACCAACCGTGAGCAGAAAGGAGCGGCAAAACGTGACCAATTCAATCCTCGCCGGCGCCAAAAGCATCGGCCAACGTCTTTTCGGAGGGTATGCGGAGCTTCTTCGCATACCGCACACCGCCCGATTTTCGGTCGGCTCGGTGATCGCATGCATGCCGTTCCCGATGGTCGGCATGACGATTACGATTTCCGTACAGCACTATTACGGCAATTATTCGCTGGCAGGCGCGCTGACGGCCGTGCAGGCGATCGCACTGGCCGTTGCAAGCCCGATGCTCGGCAAGCTGGTCGATAAGTTCGGCCAGCGTCAGGTGTCGATTCCGACGATCATTGTGTGGATGATCGCGGCGACCGCGCTGGTTTCCTGCATCACCGCTCGAGTGCCCTCATGGATTCTGTTCTGCATCGTGCCCTTCATGGCGGCGATTCCGCCGTGGGGCGCGATGAGCCGTCAGCGCTGGACGACGCTGCTTAAAGGCGATACGGAGAAAACGAACCGTGCGCTTTCGCTTTCCGGCGTGTTCGACGAATGCATGTGGGTGATCGGCAATCCGCTCGCCTCCACGCTGGCCGTGATTTCCGGCCTGTTGGCGTTCTCGTTCACCGGCGTGTGCGTGGTGGTCGGCGCGCTCATGTTCCTCACCGAGCTTTCCACCGAGCCGAAATCGCAAACGCAGCTGGCTCGCGAAGCGGGCATGACCCGCAAGGAATACCGCGAGCGCGAAGCCGCCCGTTCCAAGGCGTTGCAGGCTGAAGCGGCAATCGAATACGCCCGCGATCGCGCACGTTCCGAAGGCAAAACGGCTGCCGAAGTGCAGGCCGCCATGGATCAGGCCGCCGCGGATGTGAATGCCGGTCGCAAGGAGTCGATTTGGGGGCCGGGCCTGATTGCCGTATGCGTGACATGGTTTGGCTTGGGTGCGTTCCAGTCGGCTGCCGGCATTTCGATCGTTGCGTTCGCCACGGAGGCGAATATGAAGCAGTACACGGGTTTCGTGTTCGCCTGCTTCTCGTTCAGCTCACTAATTGGCGCACTCGTGTATGGCGCGAAGAACTGGACGATTCCATTGTGGAAGCGTTTCTACTTCTGCCTTGCCGTGGTCGATCTAGGCATCGGCTCATTCATGTTCGCCAAACATCTGTGGGTAATCATGATCATCTACCTGTTCATCGGCGTATGCCAAGCACCGACGTGGGTGAACGGCAACCAGCTGATGCTGCACTTGGTGCCGCCCACACGCTTCACTGAAGGCATGGCCTGGATGGGTGCGATGAACTCGATCGGCGGCTCCGTAGGTTCGGCGATTGCCGGCCAGTTCATCGACCGTATGGGATCGCACGGTGGTTTCATTGTAGTGACGGCTTTGGCTCTCACCTCGCTGGCGATCGCCCTGTTCGGCTTCAAGCAGATCAAGGACTCTACCGAGCAGCCCATGCTCACCACCGTAAGCGTGTGATCTTTCGTACTTAAGCATGCAAAGCATATGAAAAGGCGGTGCCTTATACCTCTATATAGGTAAGGCACCGCCTTTTTCATATTCAGGACTGTCCGGCCGTCTGCGCAATCGGAAATCAGGGCAGATTTGATCAGAGCAGATTTCCGGGTTGTGCAGACAGATTTTCCAAATTCAGGACTACTTGGGCCAGCCGTTGGGAGTGTGTTCCATCGACCATACGCCAAGCTTGTGCGAGAAGCTGTTCTGCCACTTGGCTTCCAACTCCTCCGGAGTCAGGCGGCTGTCAGCCTTGCGCAGACGGTTCATGGCGTTGGTATGCGTATCGTCGAGCAGCCATTTGCGCGTCAGGAAGTTCCACACCATCACAACGGCGGTTGCGATGAGCTTGCCGACATTGGTACGGATCAGATATTCCGTACTCTGCGACACGTACGCATCATGGTTCATGCCATACGTGGAAATCCAAATAATGGCGTCGTTCATGAACAGGCCAATCAGCGCGCCAACCACGAAGATGACAATCTCCATCCAACGAGCCATGTCGTCGCGATGCTTGAACACCAGTTTCATGCTGGCGACATAGTTGAAAATCAGGGAAATAACGAACGAGATGGTTGCGGCGAGCACATTGTGCATGTGGAATACGCCGACGAGAAGATTCAGAATGCCCCAGTCGATAATGAAGGCAATCACGCCAACGAGGCCAAATTTCATAAGCTGTTCAATCAGTTTTCTCACAACGAATATTTAACACGCGCACGCAGACCACCTTGGCGACCATCCAGACAAAGCCCAAAATTTCTCACACAACCACCCCGTCTGAGCCGTTTGACGCCTAGACTGGAGATGAACGCAAAGGCTGATTCTAACAATCCAAGGAGCGCATCATGCCAGTCATCCACACCCATGTTTCCGTGTCCACCACCGCCGAGCAGCGCGAGGCGCTGAAGTCCGCATACGGCAAGGCGATCACCGCCGTTCCCGGCAAGTCCGAAGGCTGGCTGATGTGCCCGTTTGAAGACAATATGCCGATTTATTTCGGCGGTGACGATTCCAAGCCGGCCGCATACGTCGAGGTGAACGTGTTCGGCCGTTCCGTGCCCGGTTCCGCTTGGGAGAAGCTAACCGAGCAGATCATGGCCGCATTGGAGAAGGAACTGGGCATTCCGTCCGACCGCACGTACATCCGTTACACCGCCACCACCGATTGGGGCTGGAACGGCGGCAACTTCTGACGAAGTTACCACCGTTCCTTCGAGGTTCGCCCATATTGCGAACCTCTCACCTCACCTACGGGAAACACACCGTGTTTCCCGCTTCACGGTTCGGGGCAACAACTTCCAACGAAGTTACCTCCTTCCTGCGAAGTCATGGCGTTGCGACGTTCGCTAGAGACCGCCAAAATTAGGGTGAAAAAGGGCGGCCGCCTACGCATATACGCAAGTGGCCGCCCTAAAACGTTGCGATCAGAACGCTACGACTCGTTTATCACACGATCTTCGGCATAGGGGTGGTCAGCGAAGTGGTGAGGTTCACATGCACCAAACCGGCACCGGAATGCACCTCAACCTTCTTCAACGTAACCGTACGCTCTTCAGCCGGAGCGGAATCGTTGTCGGTCATCGTGGCCGGAGATTTCACCGCAACCAGCGCGAGCGAACCGAAGTCAATGCCGGCGCTGGCGCACAGGCCCATCGCCCCATTAAGCGATTCAGCAAAACCGTCCTTCAGAATCACACGGTCAGACGGCACACCGTACGCGTTTTCGGCAACCCAACGCACGTTCTCCACCAGAGCCATACCCTTGCGGCTGTGCGGCGTGGCCGGCATGGAACCGTTCACCACCGCGTCAACAAACGCGTCAAGCTGCGGAGCCAGCGCCTCGCCGCCGTCACGGAACAGGTTGCCGATAATCGGCTCACGGAACTCCAGATCCTTGGCGGTCTGCTTCAAGGCCGGCACCTGATCATCCTCTCCATCCCACAGGTTGATAAGCGGGAACGTAGGAATATCAAGACCTTCCAAGCGCTGCACATGGAACGGGTAACGCCAAGCGAGCGCCGGATCGTCACGCCAAGTAGAAGCGCGAGTCACCACAATCGCGGCGGACGGCCACTGTGCGCCATACTCGCGGCAAGCAATGTCAAGCCACTTCTGAGCGCCCGCGTCAGTACCGTAACCAGCTTCAACAATCACCACGTCGTGCAGAGCGCACGCCATTTCCACGGAAACCAACGTCGGAATGCCGATGGACACGTTCGCGAACGGACCGCCGTGCACATACACGGGAGAACCATTCACCGTTTCCGTCTTCGCCGGCTTCACCGCATCGGAAAGAATGCCGGTAATGCGCCACAAATCAACGAATTCACCGAAGGTCACGGCCTTGCCGTCCTTCGTGCCGGCAATCATCTTGGACACGCGGTCCGCGATCTCATCCATGGAACGAGAAAGCACCACAATCTGCATGAGCTCGCAGGTCGGAGTGAGCACCACACGCTCAGCCACATTGCCCTTGCCACGGTCCACCGCGATCTGACGCAGCGAACGGGACGGCACCTCAGAAACGCGCGGCACGAGGATGGTGTCCAGCTTGCCATCGTCCACAGCCTTCTCAGCAAAAGAAACCAGCAGGTTCTGAGCCGCTTCGATAGCACCCATTTCGCCGCACAGACCCCAGTCGATCAGCTCAGGGTGGGTCAGGGAGGCCTTGCCGCCGCCCGAAGCACCACCCTTGGAACCGGCTGCCGTGATGCCCATGCTCGGCTGACGCAGCACAGCGGCCGCGTCGACGCCACGCTCACGCAACGCATCGATCAACGCGATCGTGGTGGTGGTCTTGCCTTCGCCGCGAGACGCCTTCAACGGAGTGTCGGCGGTGACGAGCACGACCTTGCCGTGCTTGCGCTGAGCGTCGGGATTATTCTTCAAATAATCGAGATAGCCGAACGCGTCAATCTTCTGCACCAGGCCGTACTGGCTGGTGAAGTCCTCAATGCTGGTCACTGGGGGTTTCCTTTCTTCGATTTGGAATGCACGTCATTTTAACGATGTTGTATTGCGGAAAATAATCGGCTCCCGCAACGTGGTCACAGGAGCCGAATGGTGAGATTCTAGAAGTCCGACATGTGGAAGCCGTTCTTCATGTTCATGCTGGCAGTATACAACACGGAATCAAGAAGCTTGTCGGTTTCCTCCTTGAGTTGCGCGGCCATGGTCTCGTTGGCTGCGGCAAGGATTTCGCGGGCTTCGTCGTTGCGCACGGCTTCGATGATCCCCTCCGGTTCCATCGGCTGCACATCGCCGATTTCGTCTTCCGCATCGAATTCGTCAGCAACGTCACCCACCAAGCGTTCGATCTGCTCGTCGGTAGAGGCAACCATACGATGACCCATCGCGCCGGTCTTCTCCTGATAGCGTTCCACAGCGTTGGCGGTGTCGGCGAAGCTGGAATCGCACAGAGCCGCGATAATGCGGTTCTCCCAATAGAAGTTTTCGGACGTGACGCGCGTAGTGGTGTCTTCCAAATACTTCGGCGTGGAGTTGACGTTCGGGAAAAACGGCACAAGCGTGTTGAACGGGTTGGAGCCATAGGCGATCCACTGGATCGCGCGGCTCACCTGCGGGCGGTACGGACGAATCTGCATTACCGCAAGCTGGCTCTGACGGTTGATGCCAATCGGGCGGAACATGTGGCGGGTGTGCTGATCGCCAAGCTTTCCATACGGATCGTACGGAGTGCCCTGATAGTGGGAGCTCAGCACATACTTCACATCTTCGATGGTGATTTTGCGTTCTGGCTGGCGAGCCCACGGAATATCGTCGGAAACCGGCTTGTGGTCGGCATCCTGACCATCCCACTGCTCGTCGTACGGGTTGAGGAAACGCTGCATGTACCAAGCACGCGGAGTGTTGTACACGTGGTCGGAATCGGAGTGGGAGCCAAACGCGTCACGCGGGTTGAACGGCGTCGTGCTCTCCACCGACAGGTCAAGATGGTTACGCTCAATGAACTCGGCCAGATCGGCGGAGCACATGTGGTCTTCCTGCTCGCCAAGCGCATCTTCAAGATCAAATTCGTCAATGCCCAGCTGGTTCGGCATGGTCACATACGCTTCGTCCGGCACACGCTTGGCGATCCAATGATGGCCGCCAACGGTTTCCAGCCACCAAATCTCGTCAACGTCGGAGAAGGCAACGCCGTTCATCTCATAGGTGCCAAATTCCTCAAGCAGCGCACCCAAACGTTCCACACCCTCGCGGGCAGTGGTGACATACGGCAGCACGAGTGTGAGGAAATCCTCTTCGCCAATACCACCAGCGACTTCCGGCTCAAAGCCTTCCTCGCCTTCCTTGCCCTTGGCCGGCGTGAGTTCCACGAACGGATCGGCGCCAAGCACACGCTCGTTGGTGGTGAGCGTTTCAGTGGCGCTCATGGCAACGTTCGCCTCGTTCACACCGGCCTCACCCCAAATGCCTTCCTTCAAATCGGCATTCGGCACAGCCGTGTACTGCAGCGGATTGTCAGGAAGGTCGATTTCAACATGCGAAAGCACGCTCTTGTACTTGCGCGGCTGATCTTCAGGCTTGACTACGATGAAGCGCTTCGGGCAAAACTCACCATTTGCACTATCTTCATTACGGGCGATGATGGTCGATCCGTCATAACTTGCGTCTTTTCCAACCAAAATCGTGGTACACGCCATAATTATTCAGCAATCCTTTCGATTATTGTCAATACGTTTTCGTTGGGTATATTTCTGATCTTACTTTAGATTGTCTTTCAAAAATCAGGCTTTTCCAGTGAGGAAAATAGCGCCCTGATCAACGATTGTGCCGGAAGTACGCAGCGCACGTTCCATTTCGTTGAGCCAGAATCCCTGATTGAGGCCGGCAAGCGGAGCCGTGGTGCCCCACACATGCAGGTAGTAGTCGTGATCCCGATCCGGCGGATACGGACCGTTGTAACGCATCGTCACTGCGGGATCGCTACTGCGGCCTTGCAGCAACGGCGAAGCGGCGGACGTGCGTCCCTGAATCGTTTCAGGAATCATCGCGGAAACCGTGCGCGAGAAATCAGCCGGAATCGCGAGCGCGTGAGAATCGTTGAAATCGTACATCAGCGCGTCCACGGGCAGGTTCGCCAGAGACCAATGATTCCACTGGAAACCGCATACCGGAATCGAATCCGGATCAACGAATTCCCAATGCAGGAACTGCACTGCGGGATCAAGCGCATCAATGTAGAAGGGGAAGGAAACAATCGGCGTACCGTCGATGCAGTTCTCAGGCGGCGCCGCCTTGGCAAACGCGTCGGGAATGACGGTGAAATCTGCGGAAATCTTCATGCACCCAGTATCCCTCAAGCGTCTGACTCATACAAGGCTTCAATTGACGGCATAACGAAACGACCCCTGCGGGCGAGCCTATGGGGGCACGCGGGCAGGGGTCATTCCGGGAAACAGGGCCTATCAGACCTCACATCACTTGAAAAATAGGACGTTATAGGCGATAGGCACAGCTAGTACGGCTCAGTTGGCCGGGTGGTAGAAGTCGCCGTTGAGGGCGGCTTCGGCACGGGCCTGAGCTTCTTCGAAGGTGACTTCGGCAAGAGCGGCACGCACGTCGTCGAGTGCCACCGGAGTCATGGACAGGGAGTTCACGCCAAGACCGGCCAGCACCACGGCCAAATCCGGATCGGCAGCGGCCTCGCCGCACACGCCTACCGGCATGCCCTTGGCGTTGCCCGCGTCGCAGATCATCTTGATGGCACGCAGCACCGCCGGATGCCAGGCGGTCTGATAGTTGGCAACGGAACCGAGCGTACGGTCGGCGGCCAGCGTGTACTGGGTCAGATCGTTGGTGCCGATCGACACGAAGTCAGCCACATCGGCCACCTTGTCAGCCATAAGCGCGATCGACGGCACTTCGGCCATCGCGCCCACGAACTTCAAGCCGAAGCTCTTGCCAAGCTTCACGAAGTAGTCGGCCTCATGCTGGTCGGCAACCATCGGGGCCATAACCCACAGGTTCGCGTCGGTGGCGGCATCAGCTGCGGCGAGCGCCTTGAGCTGGCCTTCGAGCACGTCCATATGGGCGCGCAGGGTGCGCAGACCGCGCAGACCGAGGGCTGGATTCGGCTCGTCTTCCGGAGTGAGGAACGGCAACGGCTTGTCGGCGCCGGCGTCGAGCATACGAATCACGACCTTCTTGCCCGGGAACTGGCTCAGCAGCTCGGTGTAAGCGCGGGTTTGCTCTTCGACGGTCGGCGGCTCGGAGTTGCCGATGAACAGGAATTCAGTACGGAACAGGCCAACACCCTCAGCGCCATATTCCAGCGCCTTGGCCGCATCGGCCGGCTTGCCCACGTTGGCGAGCAGCGGAATCAGATGACCATCCTTGGTGGAGCCCGGATTGCCGCGCAGTTCCTTAGCTGCGGCCGCACGGGACTTGGCGGCTTCGGCGGTGGCGATCTCCTCTTCGGTCGGATCAACGACAAGTTCACTCTTGGCCGCGTTCACGACCACGGTAGTACCGTCGGTCAGGTTTTCGGCTTCGGCTGCGGAAACAACCGCCACAATGCCACGAGCGCGAGCCAGAATGGCGGTGTGCGAGGTCGGGCCGCCCTGCGAGGTGACAATGGCGAGGGTCTTGCTCATGTCGAGCGCCGCGGTATCAGCGGGGGAAAGATCTTCGGCGACGAGCACGAACGGGGTTTCGCTCTGCGGCAAGCCCGGAGCGGGAGCGCCCATAAGGTCGGCGATCACGCGCTGTCCGACATCATGCAGATCGGCGGCACGCTCAGCCTGATAGCCACCGATGGCGCGGAACATGTCTTCCACTGCGGCAAAACCTTCGAGCACCGCACGTTCGGCGGTCTTACCCTGCTGAATCAGACCCTTGATGGATTCAGCCAACGACGGATCAGAAGCGAACATGGCGATGGCCTGCAGAATCGGAGCGGCCTGCTTGGCGCCTTCGTCACCATTGGCGGCCTCTTCGGCACGACGGTTCAGGTCGGCGTTCACCAATGCGAGAGACTTTTCAACGCGGGCGATTTCACTTTCGGCGGCAATGCCTTCCGCACGCGGAGCATCCGACGGTTCCGGCAGTGGCTGCGCCATACGGATGACCGGGCCGACTGCAACACCTCGACCAATGCCAACACCCTTGATAATCATGTGAACTCCTTTGACCTGTTTCCTTGTTTCGTTGTTTGCCCGCGAAAGGAACGCGAACCGAACGTTTGTTGTCGTTGTTGTGATTTCCGCGCTTGCTTTGCGCGTCGAGTTACTGGATGATTCCCACCGTCTTTGCCGGTAAATCATTTTCAGCCTTCCCACAGTATACACACTTTAAGCCGCAACACACAACCGGTAAACGTTTTCTGCGTTTCGTAGAAAAAGGTGCTATAGTAGTCGTTAGCGGCGTACCGAGGCATTTCGCTCGGCAAGCAGCGCGACTTTCAAATAACACAACCAAAAATCAAACAACACACGACTCAAAGGAGTGTCCATCATGGCAACCCGCACCACCGTCATCAACGATCCCGTCGGCATCCACGCCCGTCCGGCCGCACAGTTCTCTCAGGCCGTCACCGCCTCCAACTGCACCGTCACCATCGCCAAGGAGGGCGGCAACCCGGTTCCGGCTGGCTCCATCCTGTCCATCATGGGCCTGGGCATCAAGCAGGGCGATTCCGTGATCATCGACGTGCAGGGCACCGATGACGAGGCCGTGGCAGACAACCTGCTGAACATCCTCGTCAACGCCGAGTGATCTTCCTTTTGCTGAAGATTTCAGAATTTCACAAGATATTCAACAATCTTCAGTTGTTGCATCGCAATTATGAAATCGCAATGCAACATGCATGATTGCGATATTTGCGATACTTGCTTTCAGCCACCTGCCGCTTTCGACGGGTGGCTGTTTTATTCTTAAATACGCGATTGAGACACGGCAGTAATTCGAATAATCCGAGTTTTTTCGAGCATTTCGAATATCTGTAGGAGGAGAGCATGGCACGTACAACCGACAACGCTTCAGCTTCGGCAGCTTCGGCGAACAGTTCGATCGCGAACGTCGCGGCGCTGGCCAACGTCTCCATCGCCACCGTCTCCCGCGTACTTTCCGGCAAACGCACCAAAGACGACGACATCGCACGCCGTGTGCGAGCGGCCGCGGCACACCTCAACTATTCGGTCAATTATGCGGCGAGCGCGTTGCGCAGCACCGTCACCAACACCATCGGCCTGGTGATTCCGACCGCCACCGACCCGTTCTGTGCGCAGCTGCTTGACGCAATCGAACCCGTCATCGACGTGGATTCGCGGCAACTGCTGCTGGGCATCGGCGGCGATCAGGCCACGCAGGTTCAACGTATCGAATCGTTGGTGGACCGCCATGTCGACGGTCTGATCGTGCTGCCTGCCTGGGCGGCCTATCTTTCCGCGGAGCTTGAACATTACGCCTCCACACTGCCGATCGTGCAGGTGGGCGGCCGCCAATGCTCGTTCCGCACATCCATGGTGAGCGTCGACGAAAACACAGCCATGGAAATCGTGATCAGGCATTTGGCCGAACGTGGCATCGCATCCGTGGCATACATGGCCGGCAAGGAAATCTCCTTCGAATCGGCGGAACTGTTCGCCATGTTCCACACGCAGATGCGAGCGCACCATCTTGCCACCGAAACCGAATGGAACAAGTTCGGAGACCGTAGCGTGCAGCGCGGATTCGACTGCGCCATGCGACTGTTTTCCGAGCCGCTCGTGCAGCCGGAGGCAGTGGTGTGTGCCGACGATTCGATCGCATTCGGTGTGATGGTGGCGTTGCATTCGCTCGGGCTTCGCGTGCCTCAAGATGTGCTGGTGGTTGGCTACAACGATTCGCCGATTGCACGCACCACCATGCCGGCGCTGACCAGCGTGCGCCCGCCGTTCAAACAAATCGTCTCCGAAGCGCTACGCCTACTCAACGACGCCCCCGGCAGCCCCGCGCATATCTCACTTGCGCCGCAACTGATCGTGCGCGAATCCACCAATTACCAGCGCTGAATCGCATTTTTGCAATTTTGCCGGCAGTTATCGCACGATAACAAGTTTCTGATCGCACGGTTCGAAATAATCGCGAAAAAAACGAAATTACGCGGCAGCAAGCCAAAATCATGCAGCCAAACAACCATTTCCCCCACTCACTGGAGGAATCAGGACCCTAAAAGCCCCACCAGCGGGAAGATTGTTCCAGTGAGTGGAGGAAAACGGACCTTCAGAGGCCAATCAGCGGGAAGATTCATCCAGTGAGTGGAAGAAATAGGACGCTAAGAAACCAATCAGCGGGGCAATTCCTCCACTCACTGGAAGAATACGGACGCTAAAAGCCCCACCAGCGGGAAGATTGTTCCAGCAACTGGAGGAATACGGACGCCAAAAGCCCTGTCAGCGGGAAGATTCCTCCAGTAACTGGAAGAATTAGGACGCTAAGACGCCCACTAGCAGGGCAATACCTCCAGCGACTGGAAGAATCTGCCCTCGGAAAACAGTATGTGCCAACGCCGCTAGCCCTAGCTGGCGATGAGGGAGCAGAAGAGAGCTTCAAAGACCAGTACGGGATTGCCATTGCCGGCCAGACGGCGACGCGCAACGGCAATATCCTCCAGCCGCCGCACCGCTCCCCCACGCGTAAGCCGCACCGACAGTTCGGTGATCGACGAACGATTCTCCAAATTAATCAGCCCCACCGAATCCTCGGCATTGTTCTGCAACACAGCCACATCACGGTAAATACTGGCAATCGAGTTCAACGCACGGTCAAGCACATCACGTGTAAGTCGCGTAGTCTGACGCTTCAGCTCGTCTTTTTTGGCAATCGCATTGTATGCGCCACGCAGCTTCGGAGGAATACGATCCTTCGCCCCAAGCCCATTGACTCTGCGAAAATCAGCTTCCGCCTCTGCCGCTTTGACCTTCACCTCCGCTTCGGCCTGCGCCTTCGCATTGTCGATAAGATTGCCGGCAAGCAGCACCGCATCCGACGCGCGACGCAATCCAAGCACGCCCACAATCAGCTCGTCGCGGTCAGACATCACCTGCTCATTCTTCGCATACAAGCGCGCGATGCCGATATGCCCTTCCGCAAGACGTGCGGCACGCACCGCGATTTTCGGCTCGAATCCGCCATTTTGCTCCAGAAATGCAGCCACCGCCTGCGTGGAGGGCACGGCAAGATTGACGATGCGAGTGCGCGAGCGAATCGTCGGCAACACGTCCTGCGCACTCGGCGCACACAAGAGCCAAATCGTATGCTCACTCGGCTCCTCAATCTCCTTGAGCAACACGTTGGTGGTGCGTTCCAGCATGCGATCGACATCTTCGATAATGATGATGCGCCACGGCGCAGTGCTTGGCATCTGCTCGGAAGTGGTGATGATGTTTCGCACCTCGTCGATGCCGATGGTCACTTTGTTGGTGGCCAGCACGGTCACGTCGGGGTGAGTGCCGGCAAGCACCTGCTGCGCGGCTTTGGTCGGCTCGTCGCCAAGACCATGATCGGGGCTCTCCAACGCCGCAGCAAACGCGCGCGCCACATTGGAACGACCCGATCCCGGAGGACCGCAAATTAACCAGGATTGCGCAATGGCTTTCGGATCGCCACTTGCGATGGCTTTGAGTTGTTCGACAACCTGCTGCTGGCCGACAATCGAATCCCACACGCTCACTGGGCGGCCTCCGATTGGAAAGTTTTCATTTGACTGATTTGCGCAAAATCGTCCTGAATATGCGCCCATACTTCATCGATGGATTGGCTGGCATCAATCACGCGGAAGCGTTGCGATTCCGCCTTTGCCAAGTCAAGAAACGCCTGTCGTGTACGACGTTGGAAATCGTTTCCTGCAGACTCCATGCGATCTTCATCATGCTGCAGTCGTGCATGCGATTGCACAGGGTCAAGATCCAGCAGATACGTGCGATTTGGCAATAGCTCGCACGTTGCCCACATACTCAAGTTGCGGATTTCACCTGCCGTCAATTCGCGGCCGCCCGCCTGATATGCAAGAGAAGAATCAAGGTAGCGATCGGTAATCACCACGGCGCCGCGTTCCAGCGCAGGGCGAATCACTTCGGCAACATGCTGGGCACGGTCGGCGGCGAACAGCAACGCCTCCGCACGTGGAGCAATATCCGCGTCGGAACCTTCCACACCGCCAAGCAGCAGCTTACGAATCGCCACACCAAGCACAGTACCGCCTGGCTCGCGCGTGACCACGCATTCGCGTCCCTGCGCCTCAACATACGCACGCAACCGTTCGACCTGCGTGGTTTTGCCGACACCGTCGATGCCTTCAAAGGAGATGAATATGCCTTGCATATTCATCACCGGGCGGGAACTACGGCGGGACGGGCATATCCTTCGTTGGCGGCAAGCCATTCCACATCGGCCTTCACCGTGGTCGGCGTGGAACCGATCTCCTTGGCGATACGGGTGTTGGCCCAACCCTTATCAGCTAACTCGCGCACCTTGGCACGGCGATCGGCACGAACTTGATCAGCAGAAGCCTTAGCACCCTTAGCAGCAGTCTTCTTAGCAGCACCCTTGCGACCGCGCCTCTTCGACGGACCCTGCGCACGCTTCTCCGCCAACAAACGGAACGCCTCAGCCGGCTCGATCGACTCGGGAGCATACTGCTTCGGCAACGTACGGTTCGTTTCACCATCAGTGATATACGCGCCGTAGAAACCTTCCTTGATGGTCACCTGCTTCTGCGTTTCCGGATCGACGCCCAGTTCACGCAGCGGCGGCTTGGCAGCGCCACGACCGCGCCCACGACCATACTTCGGCTGGGCGAACAGTTCCTTCGCCTTGTCCAAATCAACCGTGAAAATCTCATCTTCCGAAGCGAGCGAGCGCGTATCCGACTTGCCATCGGCACCAGTCTTCGTCAAATACGGACCGTAACGACCATTATTGGCTTGCACGGCAACCGTTTGCACTTCACCGGTCTGAGAGTCCGCTTCCTCATAAGAACCAACTTCACGAGGCAAACTCAGCAAACGCAACGCATCATCCAACGTCAACGATTCCGGGCTCATCGTCTTGAACAACGACGCCATCTTCGGACGATCGGCAGCCTTCTTAGCGCTCTTGCCCTTCTTCGGCTTGCCATCACCAGCCACGTCACCGTCAGCACCAGCATCCGCAGAAGGCATCACCAACGCAACATACGGGCCAAAACGACCATTACGCACTTCAACAGTGCCCCCGGAAACCGGATCAACACCAAGTGCACGCGGACCGCCGGAATGATTCTCAATCAAATCATGACCGACTTCCACCGTCAGCTCATCCGGAGCGAGAGTATCCGGCAGCGACGCACGCTTCGGATTGCCTTCATCATCCAGATGGTTCACATCCTCCAAATACGGGCCATACCTGCCGACGCGCACATGCAAACCGTCGCCGATCTCAATCGTATTGATCTCGCGAGCGTCGATTTCACCCAGCTGCGCGACCTGCTGCTGCAAACCGGCATGCGCCTCGTCCGCGGATTGCGCAGCACCCTCACCGGAACCGAAATAGAAGCGGGTCAGCCAATTCCTACCGGTCTCCTGACCGCTCGCGATCTGGTCAAGACCGCTTTCCATATCAGCTGTGAACTCGTAATCCACGTACCGCGGAAACTTCGTTTCCAGCAATTTGACCACGGAGAACGCGAGCCACGACGGAATCAACGCACGACCACGCTCATACACGTACCCACGATCGATAATCGTGGAAATAATGCTCGCATACGTGGACGGGCGGCCGATTTCCTTCTGTTCCAACGTTTTCACGAGCGACGCTTCGGTGTAACGCGCCGGAGGCTGAGTTTCGTGTCCGTCGGCGTCAACCGCCACCGCGGCGAGCGCATCGCCCGGATTCATCGGCGGCAGCGACACATTGTCATCCGACTTCTTATTCGCTTTGCTGGATTTGCCGGATTGCGCAGCCTGTTCAACGCTTTCAGCAGCATCACTCTTCTTCGATTCGGCGGACGCACGGCGGCCTTCACCGGTCGCCTTCATAAAGCCGGGGAATTCGATGACAGTGCCGGAAGCCTGGAACATGGCTTCCCCATTCGATTCGGTCGGCGCAGACAGTCGCACGGTCGCCGTGGAACCGGTTGCGTCGGCCATCTGGCAGGCAAGCGTGCGCTGCCAGATCAGCGTGTACAGCTTGAGCTGGTCGGCCGGCACTTTGCTTGCGATTTCCGCAGGGTCACGGAATTTCGCACCCGCTGGCCTAATGCATTCGTGGGCTTCCTGCGCACCCGCGGTTTTTGTGGCATATTGTTTCGGCGCATCCGACAGATAGTTTTCGCCGAAATGCTTGACGACCGCTTCACGCGCAGCTGCGATCGCTTCCTGCGACAGCGTCACCGAATCGGTACGCATGTAGGTAATATAGCCGTTTTCATACAATCCTTGCGCCGCACGCATGGTCTGACGTGAGCTCATGCCGAGACGATTGCCGGCGGTCTGCTGCAATGTAGACGTAGTAAACGGTGGAACCGGACGGCGACGGTACGGCTTCGTTTCCATCGACGCGACGGTAAACGTTGCAAATTCCAGCGCCTGCGCAATCGCGGAAGCCTGCGCCTCATCCAACTGCATGACCTGATCCTTCGCATCGGTCGCAGTCAGCTTGCCATCGGCGCCGAAATCCTTGGAACCCGCCAAACGACGCCCACCAAGCGACACCATACGAGAATCAAACGCAACATTGTTGCCATCGGCATCCGGCGCTTCCAACGTTGCGGTGACATCCCAATACGAAGCACGCACGAACGCCATACGCTCGCGTTCGCGCTCCACGATCAAACGCGTGGCAACGGACTGCACACGCCCCGCGGAAAGACCCGGACCAACCTTGCGCCACAGCACCGGAGAAAGCTCATAACCGTACAGGCGGTCCAAAATACGGCGGGTTTCCTGAGCGTCGACCATGTCGTCGTCAACGTCGCGAGTATTGTCAAGCGACGCTTTGATGGCTTCCTTCGTGATTTCGTGGAACACCATGCGCTTGACCGGCACTTTCGGCTTGAGCGTCTGTACCAAATGCCAGGCGATGGCCTCCCCCTCGCGATCCTCATCGGTTGCGAGGTACAGGGTGTCGGCTTTTTTCAACGCGCTTTTCAGCTCGGACACGGTTTTCTTCTTGTTGCCGTCGACGATGTAGTACGGCTTGAATCCGTCTTCCACGTCAACTCCGAACTTGCCGAATTTGGTTTTGTCGACGGCTGGCACCTGGCTTGGCTGCGCAAGATCTCGAATATGGCCGACCGAGGCCATCACCGTATATTCGGAGCCCAAATACCCACCGATTTTCTTGGCCTTGGTGGGAGACTCCACAATCACGAGCTTGCTGCCGGTAGCCATAGCCACTCCTTATTACTAGCGTTTGCAACGCAATAATACTCACTGACCGTATGCAGTTGGCAAACCGCCCGTGTGGCGCGAGCGGCCTTCACCGTAAAATTTCGGTGCACTCGCAGGTATGGACATCAGCGTTTCGGCGGTGCCGGAGGAGCCCCTACCAGCCCAAGTTTCGTCAGTGGCGAGGCGGTTAGCTGACGCATAGCCAACACCAGGCCGAACACCAGCGACGCGATGGAAGCAGTCAAAATCACCGTGGAAAGATGCGCGCCGGAATTCGTCCATTCCGCGCTCATCGCAAGTCCCGGCTGGATCTGCCAAATAATGTACGCGCCATACAGGGTGCCAAGCACACCGAACGTCAGCAACACGCTGCCGACGATCTGCACGGAAGGCGACGACGCACGCGATCCGGGCTCATCCATACCGTTCGCAAACGTTGCGGCGAGCATGAGCATGCCCACTCCGCCGACGATCAGCAGTGCCATGATCACGTCAGTCGGGCGGTGCCACTGCCCCGCGATCACAGACAATCCGACAAGCACCGCGTACGCCCAACCAATCACCGCAACCAATGCACGGCACATGCGAGGCACGGCGCACAACAGGATCGCCCCCGCCGTCGCAGCGAGTATGACATGCCCGGAAGGCGCGGAATTATTGGGATTTGATTCCAGATTAATCAGGTACGGACGTGGCAGCAGCGGCTTCAGCAACTCCGCCGCGGCAAAGCAGATTCCGCCGAAAACCGCCAGTTGCGCGATCAACAGCCATCGTTTTCTTACGATGAGCACGACGAGGGCGATTATCGACATAATCACGCTTGTTGCGACTACAACGGTGGAAATGGTGAAGACATGCACGACCGGTTCCAGCCATCCCGGCAGGGCCGCGTCGAATTTCGACCAGACCATATCCTCATAGCTTTGCCCTTCCATCGTGCGCACGCCCAACCACCAGACGCCCGCTGCGGCGGCAAGCAGCAGCAGACCGAACGCCACGCTGAGCACGATGCTCGATACGCGCGGGCGACGGGTCAGCGGATCGACTTTGGCGAGTCCTGCGTTCACTTCACGTGGGGAAAGCACCTGTTCGATCGGATCGACTTGGCCGGCTTGCGCAATCGGCGAGACCGGTGCGGCTGATGCAACCTGCGCAGTGTCGGAAAATTCCAGTTTTTGCCAAGACTGCGAGGATTGTTGATCCGACGCGGGTTGCGCGGGAATCGGCGCGGACTGCGGCGATGATTGTTGGGAAGCTGTCTGCGACAATGGCGGCTGCGGTGCAGGAACGGGCGCGACCGGCTGCTCCAACATATTCGCGGACTTATGCGGGTCTCGGATGATTGGCTTGAATTCGTCGGTCATAATCATTGAGAATACGACATCGGCTCTACGGTATGCAGGAATGGCAAGAAGATATAAGAAAACCTCCACGCACCCGGAAGAGGCCACTTACCCTTGCTGCATTCCTGCCCTGGGGGAGTTGGGTGACGTACCGCCACGCGGAGGCAAAGACCAGTGTACACCATGCCCGGACCGAACCGCGCCGGAAACCCACGTAGGCCATGCCGTAGGTCGCCATGCAGGCCTCGCCATACGAAAAAATCGAACGTCAAAAATGCTGCACCCCATGTTAAGGAGGATGGACGGGTATGCTTGATGAGGAATCGCACACGAATATTGTGTGTTTGTTTGAGTTCGGAAGGTTGTTCTTATGACTGAATCGGTGGAGTATCCCGATCTGGTGGTCGTGGGCGCGGGCCTGTTCGGCCTGACCGTGGCCCAGCAGGCCGTGGAGCATCTGGGCGCGAGGGTCGAGATCATCGACGTGCGTGACCACATCGGCGGCAACGCGTACAGCTACATGGACGAGGAGACCGGCGCGGAGATCCACAGGTACGGCGCCCACCTGTTCCACACGTCCAACAGGCGCGTGTGGGACTACGTGAACAGGTTCACCTCGTTCACGAACTACGTGCACCGCGTGTACGCCACGCACGACGGCGAGGTCTACCCCCTGCCGATCAACCTGGGCACCATCAACCAGTTCTTCCATGCCCACTACACGCCCGCCGAGGCCAGGGCGCTCGTGGCCGAGCAGGCCGGCGAGCTGGCGGGCCAGGATCCCCGGAACCTCAACGACAGGGGCATCTCGCTGATCGGCCGTCCCCTGTACGAGGCGTTCATCAAGAACTACACGGGCAAGCAGTGGCAGACTGACCCGAAGGACCTGCCCGCGGGCATCATCAACCGCCTGCCGGTGCGTTTCAACTACGACAACCGCTATTTCAGGGACACGTGGGAGGGCCTGCCCACGGACGGCTACACCGCGTGGATGGAGCGCATGATCGACGATCCGCGCATCCATGTGACCCTGGAGGCCGATTTCTTCGACGCCTCGCAGCCGTACAACAGGAAGGCTTTGGCCGCGGCTGGCGTGCCGGT